>Ga0307518_10000004_pt1 | contig 150974 bp, 225 predicted proteins | sample 25_EM_MG_FD_203889 | JGI IMG/M metagenome (GOLD analysis project Ga0307518, IMG submission 203889) | Populus trichocarpa ectomycorrhiza microbial communities from riparian zone in the Pacific Northwest, United States - 25_EM | ecosystem: Host-associated > Plants > Roots > Unclassified...
CCCCTGTTCGTTTCCGACAAAGTCGAGCTCTTCCTTCTCCACTAGTGAACAAATATTCAAATGTCAGCTTGGCCCGCAGTCGAGAACGCGTCATCATCTATTGTAACCACCACTGTAACGTGGTCTATGGTAATCTCGGTTTGACCTTCTGTCAGTATCTCTATCTCCCCACTGCCTCTCCTGATGTCGAGCACGCCCACGAGAACGCCAACCATTGTCATGCCTATCTGCAGCACCACGTATGCTGAGCGACTCCCTACGGATCTGGGTATTATCTTTGGAATAATCCCGTTGGTCGGCTCCACCACCAAGTCGGGCCAAAAGACTACGGGGCCTATCCGGGGGTGATGCCGGTGGGAGAAACTGGCGCCCACCATCCTTCAACGAAGTTCCGAACTTCATCGTCTTTCCGCGTAATCGTGGAGGTTCCTTCATCTCTCGGTTCTTCGCATTCCAGGAGTCATGGAACCAGTCCCCGGGATCGTCGTCCTCCTGTTCTCTAAATCTCTTTTCTAACCGCTCTTTGTCCTTATGCCTTGCGCGTTTACCAACGTCTACGGGAATGTTCATACCCAAGTCGTCCGATAAGCCGGGCAGGTCTTTAGTACTCTGCAGCACCCTGGGTCCCCGTCCAATGTGAACGGGTTCTGTAGCCGGATCATAGAAAGGACCAGTCATCAAGTTGTAAGCACTGAACGCAGAGGGCTCCACAGGTGCTCCCGAGGGCCGTGGAAGTTCATCACAATCCTTAGAAGAAGAGGTAAGTTCTACGTTAACACGCAGACAATCCACTGACGTCGCCAAGGTGTCCTGTATTGGCACAATTATAGCACCATTCATCTGTGCCGATAAATCCTTCCCCACCTCGACCAGTAGAAAATTGTTTTTTCTCTTCTCGACTCTTCTTGATCAGGTTCCGCTCTTCATCAGTAACGTATTGGTATATTCGCCACAGAGTAGGACATTCCTGGGCAAGTAACCATTTACTCATCCAAATTAAGAGAGGATATGTTTCGACACACGTTAATCCTATGATTCTGGGAGCCACATCGGTCACAATCATCCCCCAAGTCGGAAGTGCGTGCGGAATACCGATTAGGACAAGTCTACAGAGTATTAGTCAGGTAAATTAGCTCCTGCGGCACCTGAACCTTGTTGATATGGCCTTTCATGCCACATGTGAAGCACGTTTTGCTGATAGGACAACTTCGCGTGGAATGGTCATCGCGTGCCCCGCATGTCAGGCACTGAAGGCAAGGTCAGCGATAGGTCGTGGCTACATCGGAAAGCTTACTATCAGCACTGGACATTCGTATGACTTGTGGTCTCCCTCTGCACCACAATGTTTGCACTTGAATATGGATGGCTTGGTTTGACCTGCTTCATCTGTTTCGTTATCAAAGTATCGTACCAGTCCTGGAGCCTTGACTACTATTAGCAAGGAGAGTCAAGATGTGTGGATGGTCCATACCTTCCTGTCCTCGTATTCCAGGAAATCTATGTAATCGTCGTCGCATTCTACAGTTGGTGGCAGGATGACCTCGATGGGACCGGCGCTTTCGGTACTGGATGCTAGCACCGAGACGTGGGAGGGTAACACCAACCTGCTCACGTCCTGACTCGGGGGTTCAGACAGAACATCGCCAGACTGTAGCGCAGGTTCTATGCCTGTGTCCGGCACAATGGATCCTTTCGTTGTATCAATGTAGAAAAGCTGGGATTCCTCGGCTCCTGTGGCAGACAGTTCCGGTAGCGACAAAGGTGACCTACGATCGAGTGACTGTTTGTTGCGCTGGTCACTTCCGCCCTTCGGTGTATGGTCCCTAGAATTTTGTGTTGAAGTGTTGACGCTTCCAGTGACGGGGCCCTTGGACTTTTTCTTTTTCTTGCTTCTACGCTTCTTTTCTTTGGACGCTCCTTGTTGTGTTGACGGTGGGGGGAGTTCATCTCCAGAGGAGATTTCGACTGACACTAGGATTGGGGAGGAATCGGCGGTCAGATCGATGATTTCTGGCATCTCCGAGAGACCAAGGTTGAATCAAAGAGTGCACACGTGATCTTCTCATCTTTTGCAGGTGACGGCGGTAGTACGACGTCAATATTTCAATGATTGTGCGCTTCGCAAACCCTCTCCTCTTGCCTTCACCAACTAACTATGGATTTTCTTGTCGTATAACCCCCCTCTCAACGTAGACTGGCGCCAGAAATGGCTAAGAAAAGCCTCTACCCTCACCGCTATGGATTCGAGCATCTTCCAAAGCTCAAGCGCCTTTTCAATCGCGCCCTAGAAAATGGTTTTCCATGGAGGTATGTCGGTGTGTATACAATCTCTGGCTGTTTGATGAAAAATGGGAAGGCGACAACCCATGATGAACACGCAGCCGTAGTCGTCGATAAACAGAGCAAGGCACAGCAAAATGAGCTCAAAGAACCAGTTCCAGGGAAAACAATAGCGACGCCTGCGCTGCGTGCTGATGATCCACTCGTCGCTAGTTTCTGCCATCCGTTCTTCTCAGGACGAGAAACTGTCTGTTTCATCTCATCAAGTGGGTTCAGCTTATCCACGTGCGCTGGTTGGATCTGAACGGCCGAAATACTTGCCTGCAACGAATTGGCAACGAAGCACAACTAGCCCATTACGGCCGTCCCTGAAAATGCGGTGGTCATCTTACCTCAAGCTTCCACTGCCGAGGCTGATCCTGGCGATGCTCCAGTGCAAAAAGATAAAGGCCTCGCTTCCGTTACTCCCGCGGAATGTACACACATGATCGCATGCATTGACATTATGGATTCCGGCAGGTGTCAGGCGATGATCAGCCATTATCAGCCAAGAACTTACGGAGTGTCAAGTCTATTTCTAGCGTTGTGGAAACCACTGCCCACGCAATCGGCCTTGGAATATCAACTTAGATACCATCAATGCCACATATCTCCAATCCCTCAAAACCTTCAACACGGTCGTCAATGGCATTGCTAACATGAGTTTCGCCGCTTGAACATCTTCTAATCTTATCTGATGATCATTCATAGATCTATCCATACTTAGTTGGCGTTGAGTGCATTGGGTGTAGCCTCCAGGGCATGCATCTGTCATACTGCCGGATGTGGCCGGTTGACGCGGTCCTGGACAGATGATTCTGTCTCAAGCGAACCTCGGCGCCTGTACTGCGACTCTCTTCAGAATCAGACAAACTACCCTAGGGTCTGTTTGGCCTAGAAAATGAAGCATAACCAATTTTGTTGTGTTTGACACTGTACCCTATCCATGGTTTACTAATCGGAGCACCTGAGAACAGAGGTGGCCATGGTTCCGATGCCACTCCCAGCACAGACATCACGTCCAGCATACACAACCGGCACTACAAAACAGTTGTTCATTCTGTCCGAATGTTAGTTGCATCAAGTTCAAGAGGAGCACATGATGACTCACATCAATACCCTTGCTCCCTGTTTCCAAGTCCCCTATCGCATTTCTTAAACTCAAATGAGACCATAATGTCATCCCAGCAGTGCACAGAATGTGTTGCATACTTGCCAACGTTCTTTTTTGTTAACCAAGAGTAAATATGGATCAGGGCGAGAGGTATTCGTCCGTTCAGACGTCGGTGAGGTTGTGATGTCTGAACGGACAAATACCCAAAGCTAAGTTTATGTGCGGTGCCAGACCTTTCGGCTGCACTATTGCATCGAAAACCAGAGATAGTCAGCCAAAGACTGTCTTCATGGCATGCCTCCTTTGCTGGATTTTTGGGGAATGCAGTCAATCGATCTGACTCCATGGACAATGCCCCAGAATCATATAGGTCGACTTTCGCTCTCCCCAATGTTAATCCGTGGGGGAGGGGTGGTACGACAGCGATGTGGTCGAGATCCCTGAGAACAGGCTAGCTTTTTCCCCCGAGGCCCAGGTTGCCTGTTCTGTAGGATTGCATAGAGGTATTTCGTCCACGAGGAACTGTATCATGTACAACGGAAGGGCGACTGGAAGGCGGCGTTCGTGGTCCTTCCTTGTCTTGGTTTCGTCAGTAAGTACTTGTGCTTGTGAGGGTCAATGATCTAAGGGATCGCCTCTGAAGAGGGGGGATTTACCAACGGTTGTGGACAATAAATTGGATCACCCCAGTGGATTATGATAGAGAATGAACCTCGGTGTCTGCAATGCATCGTTAGAAACATCGTTTGGTTTGCATGTTGGACTCGAAAGTTAGGGATATTGTTATGCTACACCACGTCGTCTACCAAGGAACCCCGGTACTTGGATGTAGCCAACCAGTGTTTTATCAGAAGATCAACGACAGATATATAGAGAATCACCATGTTGACCGAAGAAAAAATGATAGGAAAAACATCAGCAACAATTGTTGACGTTTAGTACTTAGTCAAGATAGGATTAAAGCAGGAAGGAGCAAGATAAAAAAAGAAAGGCTGCAGGCATCTCCGAAGATGTCTGGCAATATATCTTCGAGGTGGTGGCAGTGAAAAGTACAGTAAGACGTACACACAACGGCCGCCCTCAGACCAGCCAAGCAAAGCGGCCACCTCGCCAAGGATGATAGAATTGCATTCAAGTCTTTGGCAAAGGAGGCAAGCTGCCGTGTTCGTCCCTGTCATAACCAAGCGGATACGAAGACAAGTCACTCATCAGCACCAGCGTGTCCAGACTAGCTCGGTGGCGCCCTTGTAAGAGTGACGGAGGTAAACTGCCCTCCGTGCCTCCATGATCGATTTGGAATGGGAAGTTGCCCAGTCCCGATGAAGCGGTGGATAGCTGGGAGGCGGTGGACATTCCCAAAGTGCGGCGACTTGGTGGGGGCGTCAGAGGAGGTAGCGCAGTGTCGGCTTCTGCTATATTGTCAGATAACAATGACGAAGAGACGAGAGGAGCTGCTGGCAGTGGTGTTGGCACTTCAGGTCGGGCGGGATTGCAAGCTTGTTGGTATAGGGGTGATCGTGGAGGGGACCGAACAGGTCGAGAGGCAATGGGAGAGGGAGGGACAAATGGGAAGGATTCCAAGATTGAGTCCGCGCGAGTGGACGTTGTTGAGATAACAGAAGTCCCCGATACACGCTTGGCTCTTTCAAGACCGTGAGCACGGGCTTGAGCTTGAGCATGTGCCAAAGCCATCTGCTGCTGCTGCTCCAGAGATGTAGACTCCCCAGTCGACAGCATCGCACCAGGGGATACAAGTTTACCCATTGTGGTCCTGTAGGGTGATTTTTGGTCATGTCTTCCGACAAGACCGACATTTACCCTGGTGGCACTGCTGATGTCGACAATTGACCCCGCCTGAGTACTCACGCTCTCAGGTCGACTCGACTGGTCTCGTTGGGCCCATGGAAGACTGGGGGGCTCCGGATGGAATGCAATTTCAGCTTGTGACTTCTTGGAAGCGACAGATGGCGCTCGTGACGCAGAATGATTCTCGTCATCGAATGGATCGCTGCGATTCAGGTGCTCCTCTTCCGCTTCGTCGACAACGTCCGCGGGGCCGAAAGAACTTGCTGCAAGAGGTGAACGGACTGGAGGACGCGAAACAACAGGGGGCGCCTTCAGACTATCTGCGGACAAAGGGGATGACGGCGATGAGGCACTTGATGCTTGTATCACCTCTGCCTTTACTTTTCCGAGAACCTGTCGGACCGCGCCTTGTCCCTGCGTGACGATCATCGGGGCTTCGTTCAGGAATTCACTTGAATAGCTGCCACTGGTCATGCAGGACGCACGCGAAGAGCCGGAGCGTTGAGAATGAGCATAATGCGGGGCAGGTTCACGTAGCGTGTTAGAGGAAGAAGCACTTTCCAACGAGAGATCGGAAGGACGCGCGGGGCGAACGGGAGATGAAGGAGGTAAAACTCCTGACTCCGACCGCGAAGGAGTTCTTGAAGTGGAAGCCGAGGAAGCAAGTGCAATAGGGATGACATTGGTGCCATTTGTGCGCGTTGAAATAGTTTGTATGGATTGTGTATCATCGAAAGGATTGCCGGGTGGTTGCTGAGGAGGGGAAGGAGGATCACTAGGGGGAGCTGCCGCGTGTGGAGAGTTGGGAGAAACGTCTATGACGCTCACTACAGGAGAAACTGGACGTAGTGGATCAGGCTGCGAAGGGGTTTTCTCTGTGGGGTCTGGTCTATTGAGAACGGTTGCCGCAGGAACTGGAACATCGGGTTTGTTCTCCACAGTGGGGTTGCGAGTACTGCGAAGTCGCAGACGACGACGATACAAGAAAAAGACCAGGAGGGCGCCGACTACGGCGAAGAGGCAAGCAACTATTGCACCGGCGAGGGCGCCCGAGCTGATGCTGCTCCCACCACTCCCATCAGCGCTCGTTGATGAACTTGGACGACAAGTAAAGGTGGGACATGCGTTGCACGATCTGACGGCAAGATGGTTAGCGAGGACGGATAACAGGGAACCGAAGAAACCGACTGGCTGATCAGAACGCAGCTGTCTTGTGCAGAACAAGCGCAGGCTGGTGGCTGGTCTGGGCACGATACACACTGCCTTGGGAACAAATCCAGGTGCATCGAAGAGGACGAAGAGACAAAAGCGAAAGACAAAGGAATGTGTGGTATACTGCACTGGGTTTTAGAATGAGATCCGTATGTAATGAAAACGCTGTCGTCGACGAGCAACGCGTCGGTAATGAAGAGGGAGACAGGCAATCTGTTGTCGACACCAACTTCTCACGACGACTCATATGTCAGGCACGTACCACCATGATCTCTGTTGAGGGTCTATCGTATTACCATGACCCTACCCTTCTTCCTTCTCTGCAAGATGTATCCCTACATCTTCCGCCAGGGTCCAGAACTCTCTTAGTGGGTGCAAACGGTGGTAAGTAGGCCGTCACTTTCTCCCGTCGCAACGCCCATCATGGTTTGTGTCGCGAAGCTGGGAAGTCAACCTTGTTACAGATTCTTGCTGGAAAACGTCTCGTGAAGAATGCAGACATCCGCATCAAGGGCAAAGATGTCTTCAGAGACTTTCCAAGTGAAGTGGCGTTTCTTGGCACTGAGTGGTCAGTTTTACTTATCATTCTTCCCTGTTGGCATCAAATTCAGTTACACCTCGTTTTAAGGGCAATGAATCCTGTAGTTCGGAGTGATATCCCCGTTTCTACTTTCTTGGACTCTGTCGGAGGCTACAGACACAAGGAGCGCAGAGATCATCTCCTTGATATCCTAGATGTAGATCTAGATTGGCGCATGCACGCGATTTCCGACGGCGAGCGGCGTCGTGTCCAACTCTGCATGGGCCTCATGGCTCCATGGGACGTCTTATTACTCGATGAGGTGAATTTCGTCCATTTCGCGGCTTGAAAGCATGAGGGGTCGTTCTCATGTTAATGGCGTAACCAGGTTACAGTAGACCTCGACGTACTAGTTCGTGACGAGTTGCTCACATTTCTTCGACAAGATAGCATCGAACGTTTCGCGACTATCCTCTGTGCGTAGACGGCGTGACCTCTCCATTCATTTCGGCTCACATGCGAGCAGATGCTACCCATATCTTTGATGGACTTAATTCCTTCCCAACCCATGTAGCACACATGCGTCTCGGTTCCTTTGTAACTGATCCCACACCTTGGCCATTTGCTGCATCCTGTGACCTCTACCACACGGCTCTTCATTGGCTGAAGGAGGACCGCGAACACCGCCTCGAACTTGAAAGGCAAGGTCGCAAGACTCGAGGAGCTACAAGGAATGAGGTCAGTAATTCCGGCAATCTGGCTTTCGTATTCTGCTCATCAAACTGGGTAGATTGTCCCTACAGACTCCGAAATATTTTACAAGAAGTAAGTTTTCCGGTTCTTATTTGTCCTTCCTGCCTAATGATTGCCACTAGATATGACTATCACCATTAGTATTAACCATCCATTTAAATTTACCTTGTCAACAACTTGTAGCCTCAATGCATCTTCAACATGCATTGTAGATGCATGCTAGCATTTTATTTGTGGATGGGGTAGTACTCTGTTTTTAGTTGGAACCAGCTTGAACTTGCAGGTCATATACCATACCCCTGAGTAAACTCATGAGGGGTACAGGTTGGCCTCTTGGTACCCACAGGTTTACCCCTGCCAAACACTAAGCGCTTGTGTGGAACATTCGAATGCCAGTGTTATCGTGATGTTATCGTCGCCCTCAAAGTTTAAGGTTGAATGTGTCTCTGTCGTCCGAGTTTTTTTCTCGTAAACTAGGTGGGTTTCCGCGCAGATGTAAAGTAAACATATAATCTACTTAGGTGGTGAAAACCCGAAGTGCCGAATGGGTGGGGGTGCCGACGACGGTGTAAGGGATAGTACGGGTGAATAAACCATTGCGTTACGTGTGCAACAGATGTCGGGGAAATGGCCACCTCTTGGCGAACAAGGGAGACAAGTTTCACCGACCTTCTGGAGTGTCGTCCCCATGCTTCAGGCTCCTGATTTATGAAGTCTGACTGCTCTCTGAACCCCTTAACTGTCCATTGTACGACTGATATTAGTGTTCCAGCTGGCGGCTGCTCTTCCAGGACGGACCTCCAGGGTAAGCTGGTCTATTCCATCGCGAGATCACTTAACCGCATTCCACATGCTTCAGTGCCTAAATTCGGGGTTAGATGAAGGATACCCATTGCACCCCTTAAAAATTTCGGGGTCGGAGTGCTTGAGTGCGAGAACCTGGATCGATGTGCGGACACGGCGTCAAAGGGGCTGAGAACCCTTTTTGCTGTGAGTAAATGGGCGAATTCATATTCCTCGGCAGATTGTCCATCGGTCTTCTTGTTGGCACAAAGTACCAAAAGTATAGGCATTGTTCCTGCACGACAGTCTTGACGTTCGAGTCATCAGTGTCTGCACAGTGCAAGCTATGGGCGGTGTAACCCATTAGCACACATACAACCACTATGTATATCCCTTGTCTCCAATTTTCCATAGTATCCATTTCGTGTTGTCATCTGCGAGCCACCTGCATATGGTAGCCTTTGGATCCAGGATTACTCGCGCCGATTCAAGAATGTGGGGGTGCCATAAGCCAATAGGTAAGGGTAAAGCCAGATGCTTGCACTTCCGTTTGACGCGGCAACATCGAGGGGGGTCTTGGTCTGATTGCGAGCTATGTACGGTTCAAATTTGATACTCACGAGGGCCTTGCCTTGACGCACACGATATACACTTACCAGAAAGTGGTCAAGGTACAAACTGGTTATGTAAGTGTTCTTGGATGAATGGTTGTACCGGTACCTAGAAACGGCTTGCTTTCCCCTAGTGGTCCGACTGCCCAGGAGTTCATTAAGCGCACATTGAAGCCTATGTCATTGCCAATGTCGCGCACGGTATCCACGTATCGGCGGTTGGGCGATTCCGAGACACACTCGGACGTTGAGCAGAATTGCGTATTCGACTCGGACACGGATCCACCAGAGGATGCTGCGTTCGGCAGCCCAGAGAGACGAAGACAAACTGAGAAGAAGCTCCTTCAAAAACTGGACCTGAGGGTCGCCTTTCTCGTCCTCGTCTACATAATGAACTATGTAACCTCTCTCGGTTCCTTCATCTTTCCCGCTGGAAACTTACCCGAGCCAAGATGGACAGGAATAATGTAGCGTGAGGATGTTCCGTGCAGCACTATTGTCTGTACCCTCCGTACTGATGTTCGGAAAGGGCTGCGAGACTGAAAGGTCTGGAAGAGGATCTCGGAATGATGGGTGAACAATTCAATACACTGGTCAGCATCCTCTATGCAGGCTACGTGTTGATGCAAATACCATCGTAAGTATGTCGCTTTTGACGCTCAAACGCATTAATGTCCAGGAATTTGCAGAAATATATTCCTTAATCAAATCACAAGGCCGTCTGTATACATCTCTTTTTGTATCTTTCTGTGGGGATTCTTTTCCATCAGTACCGGTCAGGATGCTGTTTGCTACCAGTCGCGTTCTGCCATAATCTGAACTTAATTTTACAGGTGCAGCTTCGAGGTTAGTTATTATAAAGTAAGCTTTCCATTGACGGATTGCTCAACATGGAAGCATAGTTTTCACTCAGCCCTTGTATCTCGGTTTTTCCTCGGGTTCGCTGAGGCGGTATACTATCCTGGCATTCTATTTATGCTTACTAGATGGTAAATTCCTGGGATCTTTGGCAGGCTCTTTTGCTCACACTCCTACCTTGAAGGTATAAACGCGACGAGCTTGGCTTGAGGATGGCATACTTCACTTGTGGTAGCTCACTCGGCAATGCCTTTGGTTCCCTCATTGCATCGGGGGTCCTTACCACAATGAACAATAGACTTGGCTACGCAGCTTGGAGGTGAGCATCGACCAGTGATAAATTGCAGGCTCACTCCAACTCCATTACAGGTGGCTCTTTTTTATTGAAGGTGTCGTAACATGCATTCTCGCTGTTGTTGCCCTTTATATTGTTCCCGATTTCCCTACCACTCCTGCTTCCTGGCTCACAGCTGAAGAGCGGATGCTTGCTCAACAAAGGTTGGAGGAAGATCCGAAGGGTGTCGAGCGTGACCCTTCAAAGAGTGTTCAGGAATCTGGCCTTGTAGAAGCGCTCACTGATTGGACAGTGTGGTGGCTGGCCATCGCATTGACCGCATTGAATGCTGCACTGTCCTTTGGACCTTTCTTCCCTATATTAGCTGCTACTATGGGTTACGATCCAACAGTCACACTTTTGTTGTGTTCTCCTCCGTGGATTGTGGGTGTAACAACATCATTCATCATTATGCGGTTCGTTTTGTGGTCAGCGCTTTCCATTCAAGATCGTTCAAACTGTTTTTACAGACGCTCTGATGCGACTGGGAACCGTTTCTGGTATATTACTTGCCCACTCTTGATGGGTGTCATTGGTTTTGCCCTTGCAATCTCGACAATGAACACTGCTATCCGCTATTTGTCTCTGTAAGTCTAGTCCTTTCAGTTGTACGATGTACGTTCCACTCACTAGCAATGTAGCTTTTTCATGGCCCAAGCTACGGTCTCGTACATTGTTTTGTTGGCATGGGTAAGCAACTCGATAGAATCATCATCCAAGCGAGCAGTCGCCATGGCCTTTATCAATACGTGTGCAAGTGCTGGAAACATAGGAGCATCGTGAGTTCTCGGTCTGTATGTTTTGCCACACTTATCGGAAACAATAATAGCTACCTGTGGTTAGCTTCTTGGGGGCCATCATACGCTAAATCATACGCGATCTGCATCTTGATGTGTTTAATAGCCATTATGATGTTATGGGTATATCGGCTGCACCTTGTACATCTCAACAACAAAGCAGCATCGAATGAGCGTGCTCTAGGCTTAGCTGCAGGATTCAGGTATTTCACGTAGATGTTCGTGCACAGTAGTACTGTGCCATGTAATGAAGTGTAAACGTCACGTGACAAAAGTGCTGTAAGGGGCAACGACTACGTTATTGTGCAGGAAATCTTCTACTATCTAGACTCTTCTAGAGCCAACGCCTGGTTTTTGTGGAACGTCTGTGTGTTGGAACTGAGCTCTTATTGAAGTTGATGAGCACCATCAGAGCACTGGAAACGGGCTGGAGCTTCATACAAGTAGGTGGCGGCAAGGGAACGAAAGACACAGAGTGGCTCCCTGTGACCAATTTCCCGACTACGGTTCACGTAGAACTCCTCAAGCTGGGGAGGATACCTGATCCTGTGGGTGGTACACTTGTCGCAGTGACATCCTTGCTATACTGATGGACCTTCCCACAAGTTCCTTGGTGCGAACGAATGGGAAGTGCAATGTGAGTCTATCCACCGTCATGGCGGCGAGAGGATTGCTACTTGTCATCATTGACGTTGACAACAGGGATCGGAGAGTCAGACTGGGCATTTAAAAACATCTTCACGGTCATCGATACGGATCTCGCCAAGACGCACGTAGACCTTGTTTTCGAAGGTCTCGACACCTATGCCACTGTTACTCTCGTCAGTTGATGTCAATAACATTTCTTGCTTGATGTATCTCATCGGATGATCACAAGAACGGTGAAGTGATATTAGAGTGTGTTGCATCTCAATTTATATATTCTCGTTCTGATCCTCATGGTAGGACCGAGAACCAATTTGTGACGTACAGAGTTGCTGTGAAACAGCACATACGGCCAGGTTCCAATAACCTGGAGATAATCTTTAGTAGCACGTTCAAGAAAGTGAGCCACACCGACAATGATGCCCAACGTAGCATTGACGCCAAGATATCAGGGCAGAGAGGTCGAGAAGGACAACGGCAAGTTCCAACTTTGGAACGGTGATTCCAGCCGATTGCATGTGAGGAAGGCACAATACAAGTGTGTAGTTCCTTAATACATCTAGCCCGAGACTCACAAGGAGTTACTGCAGTTATGGTTGGGACTGGGGCCCAATACTCATGACGGTCGGACCATGGAAACCTGTTGCCCTTCATGCATATGACATATGCATCATGGATATCGACATAAGGTGCAGAGTCTCAGAAATATTGGATGCAGAGGCTATCGTGAACGTGGAACTCTCAGAGAACGTCCATGGATCGATATCAGTGACTCTCAGCGACGTCAACGGCACAGTGGTTCGTTGTCACGAGGGGACTACTCTAGAGTCTGGAAGAACACACACGCAGTTCACCTTTATCCCTGGAGAAATGGATCTTTGGTATCCCGTGCATTACGGGAAACAGCCTCTTTACACTGTTGAAGTCCAAGTCAAGGATGCTGTAGGTTACTCGCTTGACCGTGTGAGTTTGAGAATGCTTATGCCCATGCGTTTAGTGCGGACAGATTCTGGACTTTAGGCGCGAAAGAGTTGCATTCCGTCGCATTTGTGTAGTCGAGGAAGAATTAGTTGATCAGCCAGGGAAGACATTTTTGTTCGAGGTCAACAACATCCGAATATTCTGTGGTGGCTCAAACTGGATCCCTGCCGATTCTTTCCTTACTACGTTGGTGAATGTTTCAGATCCCCAAAGCAGGTTTATGATTGACCGGTATAATCCTAGGATAAGTCCACAGAGATATCGTGCTTGGCTTCAGCTGCTAGTTGACGGTAACCAAAACATGGTTCGAATCTGGGGAGGTGGCATTTACGAAGCGGATGTCTTCTATGATACCTGTGATGGTATAGGTCAACCGCTATCTTATATTACTGTTTGACTAATCCCATCATAGAACTCGGGAGTGAGTCATTCCTTGATGCACGGTGGTTAGATAGTTGATAGAACGGCCGCCACTATGTAGTCCTTGTATGGCAAGATTTTATGTTCAGTTGCGGACAGGTGCGTTTTACCTCCTAAAAATATGCTGTTCTACTTACTGTTCTGTTCTTTTCCTCAGTACCCGGGCTATGATTCTTTCTTGAAGCTCGTCGAGATAGAAGCCGAACAAAATATCAAGCGGCTCCGTAATCATCCCTCCGTTGTCATTTTCAGTCAGCTTTCCCCTTTCTTCCCCGACTACTGTTGATCAGAAAACTTGCAGCTGGAAATAATGAAGATTATCAACTCGCCGAATCCCTCAGTATCGTCGATTACGCTGACGAAAGTTCAGATTATAGGTGTCCCAAGTTTCCAGCCCGTTATATTTACGAGCACACACTCCCATCCATCGTGAACAAATTTTGCGACATCCACTATCGCAGGGGTTCTCCGTACAGTGCTCCTGGGATACCAACGACCGATCCGACGTTGGGAGACCTACACCAGTGTATGTGGCAGTCCTCTATGTTTGGACTACCAGATGAAAGGGATTGTCTCATAAGGGAACGTTTGGCATGGAACCCAGGAACCCTGGCAAAGTTGGAATAAACTATCCGGGCGGTTTGTATCGGAATTTGGAATGTGTGATCATTCTTTTCTCCTGGACAGGACACGGTGTCCAAACTAATCCTCTACAGGCAAGGATTCCCTAACATCCGCACCGTTGATCATTGGTTGCATGGTTGCAGAGAGGAACGCTTCCCCCAGTCTCGGTGGGTGTTTGTCTGTTCAGTTACCTCGCGGCAGCGCTGAAACGGATAAATAAAGCCTCAACAACCAGCACAATAAGGCGGCGGGATTTGAACGCCGATTGGAAGTACGGATGATATTCATATCTGCACATCTAGCGCCTAATGGCCTCCAAGGTTTACCTTGTGGAGAACCTGAGACACGGCTTCGATATGGATAGGTGGATAACCGGTTGATAAGGCATAACACGTGTTTGACCTTGGAGCTCAGCTATGTGTATTTCACTCAAATCATGCAAGCCGAGGCCCTTGCAACAGCGTATCGCCTCTGGCGGCGTAATTGGCGTGGAAAAGGCAGGGAGTATACTTCTGGTGCTTTGGTGTGGCAAGTGCGCATTGGGGACTCTCATTTGGTATTAACTGAAGCCGATGTGAAATAGATGAACGACTGTTGGCCAACCACATCTTGGGCAATCGTGGACTATTTCATGCGGCCCAAGCCTGCCTTTTTTGCGATTGCGCGCGAACTGAAGCCTTTCACGGTGGGCATGACTCGCAGGGAAAGGAAAGCGTACCCGGACGAGTTGTCGGCTGCTTCCTTCACTATCGAAACGATCTTAGAGGTATGGGGAACTAATAGCACCTTGACAGAAAAGAAAGCCAGACTCGAGTTGAGTTTATTCGAGTTGGACTCGGCCTGGTCAGACAAGTACACCATGGACGTCGTCCTAGCCCCCAATTCGAGCACCGAGTTGTTCTGTGATCAACTACCTGGCCAGCCCGTGCGTACCAAGCTGAACGAGGTTCCACGTACGATTATCGCGTCTGCTCGTATACTTGACGAAACCGGGCGCGTTTTATCGCGGTCTTCAAACTGGTATGACTAGTTTAGAGATACAGTACACTTTTCTGCTATCCTGACTATCACTCCTAGGCCGGAGCCCTATAAATATATCCTTTTCCCTGCTGTCAAGGATTTAGGATTGAAAATAATGACTGGTAGTGACGGGGAATCAGTTGAATTTTCAAGTGAGAAACCTATCAAAGGCATCGTGTTAGATGTGGAGGGCGAGGACGTTAGGTGGAGTGACCAAGGAATCGATCTCGTTCCAGGAGATCCCCAAATCGTCAAGGCCGTTGGACTCAGAGGTCGGGACGTCATGGTTCGATTTTTAGGTGATGGCTTGGTGTAAGAGGGGCCTGTACGTCACGTACGATATGGCGAAGCACGCACTGTGGTGCTGAAATGCTGTTGGGGAAATGTAATGAACTGGAATTCCATATGGACTAAAAAGGGATTCTGACATGCGACTCATCAATGAAATGCAGGTCACATCAACGTTGCATCATACTAGTTGGCAAAGACGTTATTATTAACCACCAGGGAAGACGCTACAGTTCGTAATCAGCAAGAAGCCCCTGAAAGACCAAAAGAACTAGTTAATGTACAGACTACAGCACAAAGACTGCAAGACAGGCATGACATGTAGGGATTAGATGCAACAGTCTAAGAGGAGGTGGCCAAGTGGTTTGACTCCTCGCTAGGATGTAGAGGGAAATAACTGTAAATACTGATAATGCAGAGTGACAATCACAGCAAGTGCAAAGTGATAGCCTTTGTAGAAGGCCCAGGATATGGAAGAGCACAGGTAACTCAGAAGCGCGTTGCGAGATGATGAAAGAATCGCGGAGATGTCAAACGTATGTGGGAAGGAATGATCACATAACGATGCACCTGCTGGATTCTGGTTGATCGCCTTGGCTATGAGGCGAGCGCTTCTCAATCTCCGCAAGACAGAGTTCGAATACTTTGCCTTGGATTGGAATGAACAATAGTTCAGGGGTAATAAAAAATTTCCCAGACTTACCGACGTGGAGATTATTCTTCGCACTTGTTTCCACCCACGCGGCTTGCTTCGTCTTGGCGAACTCCTCGCCTTCGTTAGGTTGAACTTGTCTACTGGTCTAGGTGTTAGGAAACGACCGAGGGGTACCATGAGAAAAGAGCGCACCTTGACTGCAAATCGCTCTTTGCACCGACAATTACGCAGGGGATTTCGTTTTTACCACAGAAGTCGATGATTTTATCATAAACAATCTTGACCATGTCAAAGGATCGTCTCGAGTTGATGGAATATACAAGGACGTAGCCGTGTATACCGATGGCGTGTTTCGAGTTGAGGATGGAATATTCATCCTAAAGGAGAGTATGTTGGACAGAGCGCAAAGTGGGTCGGGGGAGATGGACAGACCTGACCAGCGGTGTCGATGATGTCACAATCGTATTCTACGCCCTTGTAGAGGACAGCTTTAGAGAAGGTGCTCTCGATGGTGGGGTAGTACGCCTCTATGAAGTGATTTTCTATGAATTGTATGACGAGGGAGGACTTTCCTGCATAAGAGAGGAAGAACTAAGTGGGAGGCATGGGACGCTAGGGCACACACACCAACTGAGCGAGAACCGAGAACGGCAATCTTTCTCTTCTTCATAGAGGCGGCCATTATAGATGGGGCGAAGACCAAGTGATACAATAAAAGAGGGGAGACAGAAGAGAAAGACGAGTGGAACTGTACGACGACAAAGAGCTGGAACGTGGTTGACGGGATGTGGCGGAGGAGGAGCCGACTGTCGCCTGTTACCGCGCCGACGAGCAAACAACAACAGGCAGCTGATTACGAGCGGAGGAGTGGTGGGGACGGAAAGGACACACACTGTGGGTGGGTATATGTGTACTTGGAGGGAGAGTGTCGGTCCTGGTGCGCCCCTTATTTTATCCACGACCACACTGATCATAAAAATTCAAAGATTAATTCACTCATGAACGCGGTCTCGCCCCATCAGAGAGTAATTGGATGGGCTTCTATAACGTCGTTGGGGTCGGCATCCTGGTCTTGTGATGACCTTGCTCGGTCCGGCCGTCTCGGTTGCGTATCCCCGTCTGCTCCCCTCGACGCTCGCTTCACTGCCCACCCCGCATTCGATACAGTAAGTCATCTATGCACCACACTCTCTAGTACCAAGCAACGCCTTTTGTCGCGAGCACCGGGCGCGAAGATAAGCAAAGGGCTTCATGTCTGCCGTAAACACAGGGCATGGCTGTTCGCTCACCGCTAAATACTCAAAGTACCGTCCTCTCCTGGCCTGAACAACACAAATGCATCCTACGTCAGTTTGGGAAGGTGGTGTTGTAGATTCGGAGAGTTCATTCAACCCTGATCTGATGGACGCCTGCCATGTGAAACCCGCGGCGCCTTGCTGCCATGCTGCAAAGCGATGACAGTATGCATGGAATATCCCGCTATTGTGAGAATCCAAGCTTCAGAGCTACTAGTGCCGTTCTCATTAGACGCCGACATAAATACAGCCATTCTCAGGACTATCCAACCCATGTATCCGGAGTATGTGCATCGTGTTCAACAAAGTTGGATTCTATCATCCAACTTGCTGTCACGGGTACTACTATCACGTACTGGAAAGTAACGCACGTGTATCCTCAGCTTCTGGAGGGCGAATCTCGGTGTACTAGTTGGTTGTCTAACCAAAGAAAGCAAGGCATCCAATTTCAAGTTGTCCATGGTTGGAAAGGGCTTCGCCAACATAGCTGTTAGCATCATCCAATAAGTGAGTGATATAGTGTAGACTATTACAGCGGGTGATCCGGGTGAAAAGTCATTCACCTGGTTTGCTCTCCCGTGCTGGGAATTGCGGAGGTCGGGTGCTCTGGGATGCTGAGGCCCGTAGATAGTAAACAAGAAAATGAAAATTCAATTCAGAACCAGCCGGGTAGATTGGGTCTCTTAGATGCGGTTTCCCATAGACCCCTATTGCCACCGAGAATATAATACATGCCAGTCCATTCTGCTGGGACAAGGATGCCCCAGGGAAGGCACCTGCATTCAAACCTTGTACAACAGCTCAACCCTGTTCGACACAATTGCACCTGGTATTCGAAGAGGGAATGGACACGTCACATGATCGCGACTGAAAACGGGCACGTGACACGTCCAACGCGTTGCAAGTTGACTTTTAGACTTGACAACGTCGAACGGCAACTGCGACACAAACCAGCAATCCTCACATTTACTTGTTAGACCAGTGCTACGTGTTGATCCACTGCTTAAGCGATTATATTATCGTGATGTCGGCTACTTCGACCCCCAACGAGTCTCCCGTTCATATCCAGCCAATGCACAACCCTTCACAAGCAGCCCACATCGTCCTCCCACAAGCACTGGCTAATGCCACCAACGGCGAGTTGGGAGCTAAAGCTTTACTTGCGAAAAGAATGGCAAAGAGCAAGTAAGTCTGCAGATGCGTGCATCGCACGTCGAGAGAATTAACCTCATCGCTCCAGCAACCCAAACTTCATCTCACCGACAGACAACTTCGTCACCCCCGTGACAAAGAAACTGAACGCTGCTAAGCAGATGCGTTTCACAAAGTAAGTGTCAAGTAAGCGCATGTCTTTGATCGTTGCTTATCGCCCACCTCTTTCAGGGGCGTGAAACCGATAGGTGACCTTGGTTCTAAGCAACCTCACGCATCAGTTGAATCAGGAAGCGAGAGCGGTACAGAAGCCACAGACTTCTCGGAGGCAACAAAGACAGTCAAGCCTGTGGACGAGGTCGACAATCCGTTCTGAAGAAAATTGGACTTCCTTTACGCAGACGTCGTCGTGTAAGAGCTAGCATGCTGATACCCTCCCTATTATCCGCCGTCGTATTGTCGCTGTCTCACAAGTATTTGTTGTCTCCAAGTTGTCTGTACTTCGTTCCCTGTACTATACCAGTACCACTGCCGCTGTTCCCACGCTATTGCTGCGTAGATCGGATTTCAGAAATGGTACGAGTTCATCCCACCATCTCTGTCCCCCCATGTCAGCACAACACCATGATTTTGGCCTCGATATGGCCCTCGCTGCTGAGGAAATTGATGACCTGGTCTCTCAATTTCGGTTGCGCACGTCAAACCGTCGCTTGTCTCACCAGTCAGTGACGGTCCTCTCTCGTCGACTTCACTCACCTTACCTAGGCAGATGCAAATCTTGTTTCGTGGGCTCCCCACCATAACCGAAACAGACTTGATAGCGGATAGTAAACATGGTGAAGTTGCAGGCCATATTTCTGCATGTCATATGGGGACTCAGGGGTGTGCTCATAGATGCCGTCTGCCCTATATGCTACAATACCTTCCTTTCCATCCTCGCAGAGGAAGAAACTGCCAGAGCCATGGATTCGCCTGCTCATCCCGTCGAGGAACTAGGCGTCACAAAGTTAGAAAGGACATGTGGCCATCTGTTCTGCCGCAAGGAGTTGAGCGAGATACCTTTTCTGCTTGTTCGCCCCTGCTAATCTACCTGTGGCAGCATCATGAGATGGGTTTCGGAAGGGGTAGGTGACATTGATTTCTTGTGTTCTCCAGCTGATGACCTGGACAGCATGACTCGTGTCCAAGCTGTCGCAGACCTTTATTGTCGGACGCGGAGCGCCGCGAGAATGAGCCTCGATCCGCTTCAGGTGACCGGTCTCGACCATGGAGAATTCCAGAATTTGCCCCACGCCCTCATCTGTCAGTTCTTCCAATCAGTCTAGGCCGAGGGCCGGAGGGAATAGGAGGCCAGGATCGAAGCAATGCAAGGCAAAATGACATACATGAGTTGTCAGGAATGTACTCATAAATGTCTCTGGGGTCATTAAAATCTGCCTCTTGTTGCAATGCATCAAGTATGCAAGTATCTACCCCACAGACGCAGATGAGAGGCTACGCATACGAAAAGAATACCATAAGGAATTTTCGTAAATGTCCCAAACGGCAATATGGTATTGATATAAACGAAAGTAGATGTAGGTAAACGAGTGTCCATTTTCAAAAGCCTAAGTGAGAAATATAGCCCTAGTTCTTCCTGCAACATCTGAATAAGTTGCGTTTGAACCAGTACCACAAGCACTACGAACAAAAGATTGCTCAGTGAATAATCAATCCTCAAGCAAAGCACTCACTCCCATGAACCGCACAGCGGCAAGACCGAAGGTCGAATACAAAATGACAGCGAAATAAATGTTCTGTTTCTCGCGAAGTTTGGCATCATCCTGGACAGCGGTCTGTGCCGAGGTGAGACCGTTAATGTTCTCAATGGCAACAGCAAGTCCAGCATTCGAGAGCATCCAGAGAGCGACAAGGCGCGTGCGGAAGGTCTTATTTTGGTCATCCATCGTGGGCTTCTCAGGAACCTCCTTGACCTCAATCTTGGTCACAGCACGGGTCACGGTTTCCTTGAACGCGGCGTCAACGTCCTCTTGGATACGAGTCGTGTCCTCAACGACAGGAGCATCCGCGTCTTTACTCTTGGACGAGGAGACAGATGGTAGTGCTTCGGCTTTGTCACTACCTTTGGTACCCCAAGACACCTGGTGACAAATGAGACCATGACTTCCAGATTCGTTTTATTGACGTACATCATGCAGGTTACAGAACGCATAGACATTGAGGACATTGGTAAAACTGGGCGCAAGGCACAGGTACTGGAAGAAACTCGAGAACATGTGCCAGGGATCTCGCTGTATCCTTCAGTTAGGGAGGGTCTCTTGCACAGCACAGACACTCACGTAAAGGAAAGACGCGAAGAGGTAGATACCTGATCGAAGAGTCAAACACAAAGCTGAACAGTGGCAAATAAACACACCATAGGTGGACACCATCGCAGCAATAAGTGCTCCCACGGGAGGGGTAAAGAACGTCTCGATGACTTGGACAGTCGTCTTGTTCTTCAATTCCGAAGGAATCTTCTGGAAACAACCCCATCATTATGCCAACTCCTGGAAAAGGCGCACGGATACTCACTCCGAAAGCTTGAATAGTCAACCAGAACGAGCATACGAGTAAGTACACAGCAAGGAAGGCATATACCCTTCCAAGTCATCAGCAACTGATCTTTACTCGGTCACAGCACATGCCTCACCATAATGTTATGGTATAAGCCATTCGTTCGCCCTTGGGTCTGTTGCCAAGTGCAAGCACGAACTGGGATCGCGGATGAATGAACAATGTTACATAATAGATGGAGTGGGCAGAAATACCTGTAATGCAAGGAAAGCGAGGTATGTCCATTTGAATCCCAGATTAACCCAATGCGTCTGTGCAGATATAAGATGCCCATCATCGCAGGAGTGGTAGCCAGGAATACGCACCACTGTAGCGGTACCAAAGATAACGATGTTCTGGCTCGGAAGGAGATCGATAATAATACTGAATGTCAGCCAGATGTTGGCCAAGGCAAACCAGGAGAATATCAACGAAAACACATTATACTTTTAACACCATCAATAATGGGCTCACACCAACAATAGGATGAACGCACTAAGCCCTGAACATGGAAAAAGAACATCCGGATAATACCGTGACCAGAGCGATACAACTTGAAAAAGTTGACTAAGGCGTACTGCGGCGGACATAATCAACGACATACTAAAACGACATATAAAACGAACTTACGACGGATGCAGCGAAAGAACCGTTCAACCAACGACGACGCTGGCCAATCAACTCTGGCGCAGATTCTGGCACATCGGTTTCAGCCTTTGACGGCTTGACATAAGTCAGAGTCCAACGGTCGCCAGCTTTGGCAACAAGCTCGAAACACAAGATACGATCCTCGGCCAAGAACATGTTTTTCGTGAAAATGTTCATACCATAAATACCCTTGGGACCAAGACGGTCAGCAAGGGAGTGATCACCGTGGAAATACTGCTCCAAAGGGCGACCAAGAATCGCGCGGAACCGGTATGCAGAGAAGGCACCAGGAAGCACAGAAACATAACCAAAACTACTCTCCAGCGGTTTGTCTAATGCCAATAAGGACCAAAAAAGGGATACAGACAAAGCACATACCGAGAATGTTTGACATCTTATACTCGAAGTTCTGAGCCGCCACTAAGGGATTCAAGAGCTTCTTTCCTCCCTCGATCATGGCGTGAATTTCACCACAACAGCCGCCAAGATGAGGGTCGTTGTAGAAGGCCTCCCAAAGGTAATAGATAGATTTGTGGCCAGGCTTGGTTCCGGCATCAATGAGAACACAAATCTCGGGCTGGAGACATGGTCAACACATGATTGAAACACGCGGCGTCGGATACTTACATTAAGCATCCTGCCAATTGCATTGAACAACCAGCGATGGGAGTTGATCTTCTTCTGATTCTTGGCTTTCAAGACAAGGATGATTTGAACCGGAACTAGATTATTGGGGCTGCTCTCTTGTGGCAATACCAATTGGGGGGTTGGATCAACTGAGAGTTGAGTCGTGTACTGTTACCCGCTCATGAGACCGGGGATCAGGAGCGGTAAATGAAAACTCACCTCAAATATATGAGCAACGGTGTCCTTGCCGTCGACTTGCTTTTTCATCACGCCATCTTGATAAACACCTACAGTTGCAAGAAGGTCAAGCACACTCTTGTCCATCGGTTCCAGACCGTCGACAATCAAGGCAACGACAATTCTCTGCCAACCGGGCATGCCTTCCTCGGCCTGACGTCTCCAATACTTGGACTGCTTTGTCTTGCAGATGTCACGGATATTCAACATGACACCGTGCAATGTCCGAGCATACAACGTCTTGTCCTCGTTGTATGAGGTTACCGCGATAAGCAAATCAGTGTGCCGCCCATACATCTTTGGGCGCAACGACCATCCAGTGGTTTCACTGAAGTCATCCGGATCAACTGTGGCGGCGCTATACCGCACATGACTAAATGGAACCTATCATCAACCCGAGCGACGCGCAGAATTGAATGAGGAATCTACTAACGAAAATTCAGTGCTGTTGGTATTGATATATTTCGCCTCGATCGCATTGCGGACGGGAGTGGGTACTGGGTATTCAGCAATGAAGTTGCCCTTTGTAAGTTTTACTTTGCGGGTGACACCGCGCTTGATGGTCTGGCGGCGTCTCCACGCCGTGTCGGCGCCGCTCGTTGATCCAGACATTGCGGAAGAAGGGCGGGCATATGGATCCCCAAAAGCCGAAGGATCAGCGGGTCTGGACGATATGAGTTAGAGGACATCAAAAAATGGCAGTGGTAGAAACCGAAGTAAAACTAGAGGCATGAAAAAATGTAAATGAAAAAAGCCACTTACCCAGGAGGGTAGAAGCCGCCAACATTATAGGTTTCGCCACTGGTCAAAGGCAGCTTTTCGGAAAAATCGTCGTCGCCGTAGCTGGCGCCAAACTCGCGAGGAAGGGTTGCAGTGCTCTCAAAGGGAGAGCCATGGGGATTATCATACGTGCGAGTCGGGGGTTCCTGAAAATGAGTTTGGCGCGGACGATCAGCAAACGGGTCGCCGAAGGGCTCATCCTGGGGAGAAGCTCGAGAGGACATGTTGAGCGCTAGCTTGGCTGTGGCGGAAACCCACGAATGCTAAGCTAGGGCAAGTGGAGGACGGTTGAGAGAGAGGAATGGACACAAGAGCCCTAAAGGAAGCGGATTTGTACAGACGGTGTAAAGTGGCGATGCTTATACACCACCAAACTGGGATCGGACCTCGGCCACCCTCAACACTTTCTCTCGCTATATAACTCGTAACCAGAATCCATCAGACACTCTCAGAGCCTTTACCCCCGGGAAAACATTGGCGTGGCACTGCGGTTCCGCAGCCATTGGTGCCAACATTCCCAGCCTCGAGTCGGTGTCGGGTCCCCGAATACCAAATAATTGCACGGTTGATGGTTGATAGAGAATACAATATACACGACTGGTTCGGGAACAAAGCTCCGCATCCCACCACGTGCTGAAGATTAAACTGGTTTTGACGGTCAAACTCCAGGGAGGGCGAGAGAAGACCCACTGTCTCGTCGCAGACACGATATGCCTCGGAGATCGTTCGTCGTACATCGTCAACTCGTCCCAAGCTACCTAACGTCAGCCAGTGGCGTGTCACATCTCGTCCCGGGGCCATGAACAGCCAAACAACGCTCTTCAAATGCCTTGACCATGAGCTGAGACACCTGTCCAAAAAAATTGGCCGAAACAGCAGCGTGAACAGGATTCGCAAACGCGAATTCGAGATCCAGGGTGACCATCGTGGGACCATCACTGGACAAAGATGCAGCGTTCTCTTCACAAGTTGTATTGAGCGGCGGATTCTTGGAGGGATTAGAATTTGGAGACGCAGGTTGGAACCTCCAAATCGTGTTGAGCGTTTTGAGCAATGTAGTAGATGACGAAGCTACTGCCTGTCCGTATGGCGTTTCGTCAATGTATCGACCAAGGGTGAAGCCATACAACCTACTTTAACTGATTCGTAGGGCTTGCACGTTACAGCGCACACACAACTCTCCCGAAAGGTCAGGAAACCAACAGTGAGCTCGGCATCCATCAGTATCACGCCGTCCTCGCGTTCATTGCGGTTGAACACCCTAGAACCAACGCAGTAGGGTAAATAGTGAGGGTACGATTCGACGTCTGCGACTATTCGATACAAGTCACTTTGTCGATACCTGATGGATGAAAGGAACGAGGATCAGTCGTGTAATTCTCTGATGCCCGCCATGATGTGACCTCACGGAAGGATTTTGCGCTCGCGGTATCTCTGCCTTTCTGTTCCATCATTCTCAAGAAAGGGTATCTTTGGAAGCGAGAATAGCCTCCTGTGGTGGAGAGAGCCACGACGAGCGGCAATGTTGAAAATTCTCTGTTGCAGAGGTTGCAACATTTCAAGGTGACAATCTGAACTTACGGCAACTTCATTATCATTTCCCAAGTACACGCACTACTTGTCTTTTACAACACCATTCATATCAACGCGTATGCAGATCCTTATGCCGAGTTTGTAGTTAGCAGCATGTTGCAATTTGTGTCGAGCCCCCTCGTTCCAACGATACGTCATGCGCGATGCCTCAAATGATTTCTGACATATATCACAAACCAGAAATTCGGTACGTCATTTACTGTAAATAATTTACCGTCTCAGTAGGTCAGCGTGGGCTTTATCAGTTTTCGCCCTCCTAAAGGACAGGATGGTCGATGATATTCCAGAAGCGCTTTCAGCCCGCATTATCCGGGCAATCCTTTGCAATCTGAGGAGCAAGCAGAGATCAGATGATGACCACATCAAGCAACAAGGTCTCACATGTCCCTCTTGCCCACACTTGTAGCAAGTCCTGTTCTTGTTTATAATCATGTCGGCCCCAACTGTCGTCTCAGGAGCTGCAAGACAATCCCTGGAGAAAATTGGAGTTTAAGCTGTCTGAGATGTATGTCTGTCTGGTGTGTTTACCTAGCCATATGGTTCGGACCTCCGCATCGGTAGCATTTAATCGGCGGCAACGTTGAGGTGTTCAGACTGCGACCAGGGGGTGGCACACGAGAGGCAAACCCTGTCGCCGACATTGGTGGACTAGGGCAAACCCGTGCAATGTGTCCAAAGCGGCCGCAGTTCTGGCAATGACATGAGCGGGACACAGGGTTTAAAAGAGTTAACAAATCAACTCACATAGCATTTTTGCCCACCCTGGACCCTTAAATTAGGGCATTCAGCCTGGATGTGCCCAACACCGCCGCACGAATAGCACTGCTTCGCAGAGACGGAACGAGGGGCAGGACAGGCCGAGGACTCGTGGCCCGGCTGACGGCAGTTGTAGCAGAGGCGTTGCTCCGAAGTACAGTTCTCAGCAATATGGCCCACTGGATCACCGCACTTGTTATGAAAACGCGAGTCGGTGTCAGAGAGTAGATCACTTGCAATTTCCACATTTGAAGCACCCCTTCCTAGAAAACTGGAACATATCTACACGCTTCTGGGGGATATGTTCAAGGGTTGGCTGGCAAGGAAAGGCATGTGGACAGACCTCTTCACTTCCCGCTTCCAGCTACACTTCCCACCTCCGATTGACGAGGGTGATGATAATATGTAGGGATCGACCAATGTACGAATAACGTCGACTCCTCCTGAAACCTGCCCTAAAGCAGCAACCCCGGCCCTACCTGCAGACTTTGACACAACCAAGCCTGACAGTCGCATCATCCTTTCAAATTGGATCGTCGCACCTCCTCACAAAAGAAAACACCCCAGCTTGATGGCGGGCCAACACCTTCTGAGATAGCCTGATTGATCCATCGTTCCGAGGACGACCCAGCACCCCAAGATCATGATGGTCGGACACCCAACTATTTCAGGCGTACCCTGTGTGATGGTTGGCGTTTAGTCGTTTGCGATCTCGGAACTTCAAACTGCAACTCCGCCTTATCGATAGTTACTTGCTCCTGGTCTTCCTTGGAAAATAAAAATGGTGCTCAGATGACGTATAAAAGACATGTCAGGACTCTTTCTTCCACTGGGCCCCTCATCCCCCGTCAGAGATTGTCGCAGTACTGTAAGGCTACATCCCGCCCATTGTATCAGCATTACTTGACATGATTTAGGCCTTACCTAACAGCGAGGAGCCGACCTTCGCTCACTCGCGCATCGCGCTTCTTGTGAGGGTGCAGAGCGACTTCCCGTCAGGTTCGTTTATGGCGTTCTTTGATATATGCAGGCTGTGCACTAACGTCGTTATTTTCGTAGAAGTTTAATTCTCTCGTGGACGCCGTTCCCCATCCTCGCAACAAGCGTCGTAACGAGTGACCCAAGAACGGCTCATTGTATTGGAGGAAGGTGTACGACACCCTATGGCGATCCATGCCGTGTCTGCCAGTCACCGCGCGTTTCCGGAACTCGAAGTCCGCTGGAACTGCCATTCCCTTCGTACTATGATATTTACTTATGGAGCCTTACTTGTCTTTCATGAAGGACACGGATTGCTCGTTTTCCGTACGGCCAGATTATGTGCACCGCTTAGATTTCAAATATGTTATGTTCCCATGTCTTCACACACACAGTACTTTGAAATGCTCCCTCGGAGACTTACGTATCCGAAGTATGTGGCAGCGTGAACTTGGTTGACTCAGGAACCTCCAGATTCTTCTTCTCAAGTCACTTCCATACTTGGTTTTGCCTAGGCAAGTGAAGCGCCCAGCCTGCATACTGTCTGTGCACAGCGAATGGGTCGGTAAATTATAGGCATCCTGGATCATGGATTGTGCGGGTAAGAGTATCTTCCTTCCATGTTCTTCATAAGAAACGCATGTACTAACTCACGTGTATTTTCCCGAATACGACTAGGACACTCGTGTACTATTAGTTTCTGTAACATGTCAGTCCATTCTGTTGCTGGAGCACGAGTTGTCTACCTGATTTGGGAGGAACGACTTGCCTCCCTCTCTCAAGGTCTGGCCTCGGAAGACTAGAGGTTATCTCCGGCAATCGCACCGTATACATCCCTCCAAAGCTCGCGAAGCATCTTACACCATACAACCAACTCGTTCCAGGCTTCCGGCTGTCTCGCCGCATTTTCTGCCCGTGCCGTTATAGAAGTGAATATGGAGTAATGCTTTTGAAGCGTGTGTCAGGTTTTTACTCTTCCCAGTGGACAGCACATATCAATACACAATGCGTTCCTGTTAGCCAGAATCTTCAAACCACAGGTGCCGACCTGGTCCCACACCAATCTGCAAAACTACCCAAGGGAATGAGCAGTCCAAACCACTCTCCGTCTGGAAAGACACGGTGTAAGTCACCTTTTGACCCTTGCGAGCCAATGAGAGGGCCCTGTCAAGAACAAGAGAGACTGTTGGACAGCCGTTTTGGCTTATTGCTTGTGCAGATGGCGGCCGTATGCTACTAGTACTAGTGATGGAAAATGAGAATTATGTAAGTGACATGTACGTTTCTTGACGGGCCTCTCCACTCACTTTTCGAAATTCTGGGCTGGGCTGCTGTCCCTTGCATGGTTTTACTCCTGGCAAGCGTATATTCGTTGTTTCAACTACAGGTTGATGCCTTCAAATTTCAAGGGCTATTGCAGCGGTGCGAAGCTTCGCAGTTTCAGTTCAACACTTCCGATTTCACTTTTAAAATGCTGTTCGCCGGGACTCGGACGCGCAATCTTCCCGAGGATGATTTATAGGAGCCGTGTGTCAGTAAAAAATTATAGGGGTAAGACAACTCAGAAGGTAACCATAGAAAGAGCGCTGAATGTCACTGCCTATTCCTGGGAAGACCAGGTGCAGTTCTGGCACCGTCAATCCCTGAGTATCTGCATTCTATCTTAGTCATGATTTTCGCGTGGGGCGTTACCTGTAAGGTATATATGTTTGTATCCATGTGGTAGCCCAGGCTCCTACCCACCCTTCACTGTTCGTGTGAGGGGTGAATCCTAGTACTGTAGTGACGGCAACATCCGACAATGCACGTGACTATTGCAGATTTGAAGTGTGAGGGGAATAAAGTTCAGCGGTGTTTACATAAATTCTTCCTAATATGGGCAATTACATTCAACACTACACTTTTGTACTAGGATTCACCCCTCACACGAACAGTGAAGGGTGGGTAGGAGCCTGGTGCTAGCCCTGAAATGGTCTCCAGACGTCGAAACTTTCATAGTTTTGAATTGTGCGTTGTTGGATCTGAGGAACGATTATGTATTTTGAGCCTTCTTAGGGAAGACTATGCTGGACCCAATCCTCCGTCCTTTGTGAGGTGCGGAGAGTCACTTTCTCGATCTCTCATGAGAAGACTTTTGTTGTTATAAAACATGTCTGGTCGAAAGGGTGATCGAATGTCCCTGTTTTTGTTCTTGTTCGTTTATCCTCTCAACAAATGACCAGACATCCACGGTGTATGCAAATCTGTCTAGCCTGGAAAATTCCAGTTGGTAACTCTTTCGTCAATTGCTTCGCTTGAAAACGAGAATCGTGGATCGCATAGATGGGTCTGCAGGCACACTAATGCTCGCAGACGCCATGCGTTTTGAACGAGGCCAGGGGGTTTCTCTCTACTTAGTATCCTGTAACCCTCAACCCTAGGGCCATACCGTTTCCCCTCTGCCCAAGCTTCGTTCTGTTCATGGTGAGCCCACGACGTCACCTGGACATGATTTCCCTGCAAGCTCGTGGCTACCACCACGCTCTCCCGTTTACAATCCTTTTTAAAGCCTGGCAGTGAAGATATACCCACGGTACTGATCCCCTGCCTGTACGAGCGCCAACATGTCACCGGTGAGTGCTGTATGGAAACTACACAGCTATGTTGCGATGATTTCTTCCAGGCTAGGATCATTTCAAGGGAAGAATACCTCCTCTTAGCCAAGGTTGCAGAAGAGGCAGAGCGCTACGAAGGTACTTCACCTGAACTTTGCAATACGCTTTAGTGTGCTATGAATTGGTTTGGTTCCAACCGCAAATTTTAGATCTTGTTGCGCAGATCAAAGGCTTGTCTCAGAGCTATGGTGCTCTGACTATCGAGGAACGCAACCTTCTCTCCGTTGCGTACAAGAACATTACCAATGCTCTTCGCAGCAGCTGGAGAATCGTTGATTCTCTGGAGAGGCTAGAATCGAGCCATGGGCAGACTGAACGCCAGCTAGCACTGCTACGACAACAGCGGTGTAAGATCGAAGGCGAGCTTGCTGATGTCTGTAAGGACATCATACAGCTACTGGATGATCGCCTGCTGTCCACAGCCTCCCGCGGGGAGGAGACTGTGTTTTATTACAAGATGTAACGTCATCCCTGACTCTCTAAACTTTTGTGCTGACTAAAGTGTTTCTCAGGAAGGGTGATTATTATCGTTACCTTGCCGAATTTGCACAAGTCCAGGACAGAGGTCGCTATTCTGACCTCTCCCTTGCCGCATACAAGTTTGCCTACAAGCATGCGTTAGCTTTACTGGAGCCCACGCACCCAACGAGATTGGGCCTTGCACTGAATTTCGCCGTATATTACCATGATGTGCGGAAAAGTCCCGAGCGAGCCTGCCATCTGGGAAAACACGCGTTCGATGAAGCCGTTGCGTGTTTGGATGATACATCATCACTCCAAGTCATGCGAGATTCGATGATGATCTTGCAACTTCTAAGGGATGACCTTGTGATTTGGTCGGGAGAGATGCAGAGAGGTAAGCTTTACAGGCATTACACGTTATTTGAAGTCTTAGTGCCTCCTGGTTTCGGTATAGAAAATTACGCTGATAAGTGATTACGAGTCTCTCCTCGACAGCCTTCGATTCGTCGGAGATGCTGATTTTACCCTTTGTTCTGCTGCTAACGAGGACATTTTTCTATGGCCCGTTTTCTTTGTACATCGCCGACATGGTCGTATATCTACAATTCCTTCCAGGTGAGGGAAAGATACAAGGATTGAGTCAATGAGCTTTTCAGATGCGAGGGGTATACAACTACGTACCGCTATTGTGGGGTTTGGGCGAAAGTAGCAGCTACCAACAACGGGAAGACCAGGGTTGCATCAGCAAAGACCTAGAGGGTGAATGGTAGCTAGCCTTTCTAGTTTGCTTCCAAAGTAACCTACCTTCACGGATTCAGCACCGGCGCGAATTTTACCCCAGGACACTGCCTCATCTGGTTGTGCTCCTGAATCAGAGCCATCAAACTCCTGTCCCGTATTCTGCATGTAATGGTCAGAGTGAATTCAAGGATACATCGTGGGGGGGGGACTTACTATATACACAGAAAAGTCGGCGCCATTTCGCTAGTATTGAATTATAAGGAACTGGGTACTACGCGAAAACCAGACATTTCTTACAATTAGCATAGCGTTGGCAATTTGATGCTTACACACTCCGCCACCAAGGATAATCATGCCTGCTTTTACCGACTTGCGGGAGAGTTCATTGAGAGCGCGGATGTCGCCCACAATGTCGATTATCAATCCAGGAGAATGGAACGAATGAAAATACATCATGTCCCCCAACGAGCCGTCGGTAAGGGCCGGGCAGAACACAGGGATATCATTCTGGATGAATTGGACTCAGTTCCGCGTTCAAATCAGGAAGGTCAGGTGCAAATATGTTCGTGGAATTCACTTTGTAGGCCCAGTAATACACCGATTCTTCGTTATCGATCTCCTTCCCTAGACGCCGGATAAAGGAACTTGGTGTCCATACTTCACCGGAAGCTTGTTGTTCTGCCAACATGATATCGAGTATCGGTAAGAGCCAGTCCTCAAATTTGCAGTAGTTGTCGTTCGGAACAATGAGATTTCCTATGCGATTCATGCCTTTCCTACGGAGGTCAGCACCGTCCATCCTGAAATCAGCCAAGTATGTCTTCCCGAGGCACTTGATGAAATCTTCTTCGATTCCTCCAGCTGTGGTTACGATCGCAGAAACATGCTTGTGCTTGACAAGATACTTTATGACCTCGCGAAGGCCTGAAGAAATGAGATTGGAGGTATAGCCGAGGAAGATGTTACAGCGTGTTTGCGCCCTCACTTCGGGATCCATGTATTGATCTGGATCATCAGGGGATATGGGTTCGTCAGATAACCGCCACGTTCGCTGGAGGAAGAATGTGAGATACCAAGGACATGCGGGCAAGCAACCAGAGATACTACCATACGGTTTACGATGTTGATCGCTTGCCCGAGACTGTTCGCCTGGAATCCAATGCGTTCATAGCTCTGAAGGAGCTGTTGAAGAGATAGGTCTCTCTCAAAATCCGGTCCGTCCACTGAGATGGCAGAGTCGGGGAGAGGTTCAGAACGTTGCAAGATGGCTGCTGCAGCATCTGTAGGAATTTGGTCCATGCGAGTTGACTTGGATCAACTCTACTTATGATAGAGGCAGAGCGTGTTATAAGTATTATGCTATGTACATTAGTAGTTGAAGTATCTGAACTCCGATCCGTAACTCGTTACTACTGCGCGTTCAATTGACTTGGGCTGGCCCACGATAGCGACGCGACAACGAAGCACACGACGCCCTCGCCCACATGGATGCAACCAGTTCTTCAGACGCAGAACAGCCCAGTGATCATCCTGCTGAGCCCATCGTCGCGGATGGCCCCGAAGTCACTTTCAGCAATACTCCTTCAGAAGCCATTAACCCTCCAACACCAGTAGAAGCCCACGGAGAAACGGTCGAACACGAGCCGGAATCATGTACAATTCGCGCTGTAGTCCAATCAGCGACCGCTCCCCGCGAAACTCAACAGCGCGAGGTGCTTACCGACGAGTCTTTGCCCCAACAGTTTCCCACAGCTGCTCCCTCCAAATCATCCTCCCCGCCGACCCCAGCCAATGACTTGTCGGCGTTTCCATCACCTTCCCAGGCGCACTTGGCGGATAAGGTCGGACGTGGTGACGGAGCACCGCAGACCCCGTCCAATGTCAGCACGCCGTCTTCAGCGCATCATAAACGCTCATTGACCGTCTCTCGTGGGCATACGGTCTCCGTAGTGTTGATATCATCAGCTCTTGAGACGATATTAGCCTCCAAAGAAGCAAAGCGATCTGCCCCCCTCCACGATTCCGCACAGAAAGCCTTGGAGATGGTCCGTGCTGGTCAAGGTGGAGACCAGCCACGGGAGATCTTCGAGCCTCTTCGCCTCGCATGTGAAACCAGGAGCGACAAACTAATGATTGCAAGCTTAGACTGTATATCCAAGTTGATATCATATTCCTTCTTTGCCGAGGAGGACTCTGATCAGTCTCTCCCTTCTCCTCCCCCCTCGCCTGGATTACATGCACGTCATTCTATGAGCGCGTCACAGACCGATATCCCTCAGCCATCCCTCGTTGACCTTGTTGTCTACACCATCACGAGTTGTCATTCTGAGACAGCACCAGAGGCCGTGTCTTTGCAGGTCGTTAAAGCTTTGCTTTCCTTGATACTATCTCCCACCATCTACGTGCACCATTCCTCCCTCCTCAAGGCTGTCCGCACGGTATATAATGTTTTTCTCTTGAGTACGGATCCCGTCAACCAAATGGTTGCTCAAGGTGGACTCACGCAGATGGTGCATCATATTTTCACACGCTGCAGGCCTAGTCAACCCAACAACCCTGAGGACACGTCAAGCCTTAGGCCATCTGTGAGCTCCGATAGGTTGACATCTTCATCCAACAACATGGCCACGACACTAGAGTATCGCCGTTCCTCCGTAGTTCCAGAACCAGCCCCCCTTCCAAAATATTCGCAATCTCGACCTGAAGTTGATCAGGGGCATGATACCATCGTGCTGACATCACCAGACGGTGGTGTCTCTCATTCCGAGGAGGAAGGTGTGAATGCTAATTCAACCAACGGACCTGCACCCGCGCTAGAGACGTAAGCATTACCAATTCCGTGAGACGCCAATCTGATGTATTTCAAGGCCCGAAATTCCTGGTTCTGAAGTTCTATCCTCTGCACCAGCTGAAGAACCACAAGAAAACGGACATGCGCAGAGAGCCCTCACAACCAATGATATGTTCATAAAAGACGCATTTTTGGTCTTCCGTGCCCTTTGCAAGTTGACAATGAAACCCCTGAATAGCGAGAGGTTTGTTATATGGTGAATAGTCAGACTACTTATCTGAAATTTTTGTTTTCAGTGAGCATGACCTGAAATCGCATGCGATGAGATCGAAACTACTATCTTTACATCTGGTTCTGACCGTGTTGAACTCGCATATGACGTTGATTGTCGATCCTACAGCAATCATTTATTCAGCTTCGTCACACGAAGCAACTACCTTTGTCCAGGCCATTAACCAATATCTTTGCCTATGTCTGAGCAGAAATGCGGTGAGCCCAGTGCCTCAGGTGTTTGAAGTTAGTGTAGAGATATTTTGGCGTGTCCTTTCCGGCATGCGAACCAAGCTGAAGGTGATTGATTATTTGTGCATCCGCTGTATTTTGCCTAATGTCGAACGTCAGAAAGAAATAGAAGTTTTACTCCATGAAATCTTTATTCCTATCTTGGAGATGCGAACGTCTACATTGAAACAAAAAGCGATTATCCTTGCAATGCTGTCTAAGCTTTTCCAAGAGCCGCAGGCGCTGGTCGAGTTGTATCTCAACTACGACTGTGACAGTGAAGCCGTTGACAACATTTACGAACAGTGAGCTCTTTCCTAACAGAATTAGCACGAACTTGAACAATTTGTTAGCCTGATAACCATTGTCTCCAAAGTTGCTACCATCCCGTACTCAGCATCACAAAGCAAGGGAAATGAACCTCCAAGTCCCGCACTTCCGCCGCAAACAAAAGCTCATGGTTCAACATCGCATGCTTCCGGGGCCATACCCGTATCGGGGATGATAGACGCCTCGACGATCGGTCTTTCCGAAGGACAGTTAAGGAGGCAGGGTCTCGAGTCCCTTACTAGCGTTTTGAGATCACTAGTTTCTTGGGGAACAACTACAGGCAAGACACCGGTTGACACCAACATGGAGACTGCTCGTGTACAAGTAGGTGATGACACTGGCCATGAAGCCATGGCTTCGGATCCTTCGCTAGATAGAACTGCTGCGACTTCTGGGAATGTCGAGGCACTTCGCCAGCCCACACCCGACACTGCCGATGATCCGACAAGGTTTGAGAGTGCAAAGCAAAAGAAAACCAGTCTGCTGGAAGGGATCAAGAAGTTCAACTTTAAACCAAAACGTGTAATTAATCCGTCATTATCGACCAGACTACCAGTTCTCATAACACTAATTAGGGTATTCAATTTCTCTTTGAAACTGGTTTCATTTCAAGTTTATCGCCAACCGATATCGCACGGTTCTTATTAACAACGGATGGGTTGAGTAAGAGTATGATAGGCGAATATTTGGGAGAAGGGTACCGCATTTCAACCACTTCTACAACCTCTTGTCATTGACAATTTCATCCATAGAGACGAGGTGAACGTGACTGTCATGCATGCATTTGTCGACTTTTTAGACTTCCGGAACTCGGGTTTCTTGGATGCTCTTCGGTTATTTTTGCAGGCATTCCGTCTACCTGGTGAAGCCCAGAAGATCGATCGTTTCATGTTAAAATTTGCAGAGAGATATGTCGGGGGGAACCCTCATACCCCATTTAAGAATGCAGGTGAACAGCAATGCTTTTTTTCTTTACTTGGCGCACCTCATTCCATTGTAGACACCGCCTACGTTCTTGCATATTCTACTATCCTCCTTAATACGGATGCTCACAACCCCCAAATCAAGCACCGTATGACCAAGGCCGACTTCGTTAGAAATAACCGCGGTATCAATGATGGGGATGACCTTCCAGAGGAACTTCTATCAGGCATATTCGATGAAATTCAGAATAACGAGATTAGGATGAAAGACGAAGTAGAATCGGTGACTCTTCCAGCTGCGGGAGCTGGTCTAGCAAACGTAATCGCTAACGTTGGAAGGGATCTCCAGAAAGAGGCTTACATGTTACAGTCAAGTGGGATGGCGAACAAGACAGAGGTCTGTTGGCTTGCCATACCTCATATTCTCTTCTCACACCTTATAGGCACTTTTCAGAACTTTGATGCGGTCCCAGCGCAGATCCCGTACGGGTGAACAATTCTTCAGTGCATCGCACTTTGTCCACGTACGGCCAATGTTCGAAGTTGCGTGGATATCTTTCCTTGCAGGACTTTCTGGGCCACTTCAAAATACCGATGATATGGAAATTGTGGACCTCTGTCTTGATGGTTTCAAAAACGCCATTCGCATTGCCTGTTTCTTTGATTTGGAACTGGAACGCAATGCATTCGTGACGACATTGGCCAAATTCACCTTTTTGAATAACCTCGGGGAAATGAAGTCCAAGAATATGGAAGCTATCAAGACGCTGTTGGACGTGGCAGTAAACGAGGGAAATAACTTGAAGGGATCTTGGCGCGACGTGCTTTCTTGTGTCAGTCAATTGGAACATATGCAATTGATTAGTAGCGGCATCGATGTTCCGGATACAAAGAAAGGGTACGTGTTTTGACATGAACGAACCAGTGGATGAGAACTGAGTATTTTGCAGTCGATCTCGCAAACTTCCTGCCGAAGAGCTTGCCAATGAGAGCCGGTCAACACATATCACAGTTGCTGCTGATATGGTCTTCTCCCTTAGTCGCTACCTTTCAGGGGTTTGTATTATCTATCTATCGTGGCAGTTCATATTAATTCCAGCGACTTCTAGACAGCCATTGTTGACTTTGTCCGGGCACTGTGTGATGTATCTTGGGAGGAGATACAATCCTCTGGCCTCTCACAGCATCCTCGCTTATTCGGCCTTCAAAAACTCGTCGAAATTTCCTACTATAACATGAACCGCATTCGTATGGAGTGGTCGAATCTGTGGGATATCCTAGGGGAGCACTTTAACCAAGTAAGTGACCTCATGACCCCATAACCATGTTACTCAGGGAGATTAGGTCTGCTGTCACAACAACCCCCATGTTGGATTTTTTGCTTTGGATTCCTTACGACAACTCTCTATGCGATTCTTGGAAAAGGAAGAGTTACCGCATTTCAAATTTCAAATGGACTTTTTGAGGCCTTTCAAACACACAATGTTGCATAATGCCAACCCAGACATACGCGACATGGTATGCAATCGGTCACAGTGGAATCTGAGGATTAGTCTTAACCCGCTTCCCAGGTCTTGCAGTGTCTTCAGCAAATGATACAGGCTCGGGTGGAGAATATGAGGTCTGGCTGGCGGACCATGTTTGGCGTGTTCTCTGCTGCTTCGAAAGTACTCACAGGTATGACGTGTTGGGAACATGTGATATAGCACTAAGTTTGTTCCGTTAGAGCGAATAGCCAACTCAGCCTTCGAGATCGTTACCAAAGTAAACAAGGACCATTTCGCAGCAATTGTCCGTTATGGCGCTTTCGCCGATCTGACGGTTTGCATCACTGAATTCTGCAAAGTCAGCAAATATCAAAAACTTAGTTTACTGGCGATCGCAATGCTACGTGGCCAGATCCCCGTCATGCTTAGCTCTCCTGAGTGCGGGATTGGCCCAGAAAGCCGGTCTCCCAGTGAAGATAGCATGATGCGGTATTGGTACCCCGTACTATTTGGTTTCTACGACATTATTATGAACGGGGAAGACCTCGAAGTACGGCGACTGTGAGGATCGATCTTCATGCGTAGGATAGAAACTGAGCTCTTTTTGATCTAGTGCTCTCGATTCATTGTTCACGACGTTGAAATCGTATGGAAGATCGTTCCCGGTGGAGTTCTGGGATACTATCTGCCAGAAGCTACTTTTCCCGATTTTTGCAGTGCTGAAGTCTAGCCAAGATTTATCGCGATTCAGTACACAGGAAGACATGAGTGTGTGGCTATCGACAACGATGATTCAAGCACTACGCGATCTCATCGACCTTTATACTTTCTACTACGACATACTTGAACACTTTCTCGATGGTTTACTGGACCTGTTGTGTATCTGTATTTGCCAAGGTTCGTGACGCTTACTGTGTTTTGCAAATGCTTACCCTTTTATAAAGAAAATGATACCCTCGCCAGAATCGGAACATCATGTTTGCAGCAGTTCCTTGAGAGTAATGTGCGGAAACTTACCGCAACACAATGGGAACGTGTAGCTTCTACGTTCGTTAAGCTTTTCCGAACAACAACGCCCCATCAATTATTTGATGAAAGCCTGCGTGTCGAGATTGATGGTAGCTCCGCTGAACTCACGGACTCAAATGGTGAGGTTGATGCCGCTTTTCTGGTTGCTTTTACTGACCCCTACGAAAGATCCCCAGGGACAGACAATCCTCCCTGCTCCCCTTTCCCCTACTAGTGAACGTGTGTCAAGTGAAGTCAAGCCTTCGCTCGATGATCGTCGTAGGACCTTCAAACAGATCATTGTCAAATGTGTACTCCAACTACTCCTCATTGAAACAACTAATGACTTGTTGCGGAACGACGCCGTTTACACTACAATCCCCCCAGATCAGTTACTCAGATTAATGAGCGTTTTGGATCATAGCTATCAATTCGCTCGCAGTTTCAATGATAACAAGGAAATTCGCACAGGACTTTGGAAAGTCGGTGAGTACTGCGTGCTCCTCCGAGAAATACATTTGACGATGTCCTAGGATTCATGAAACATTTACCAAACCTCTTGAAACAGGAGTCAAGTAGCGCCGCCACTTTGGTCCACGTCTTGCTGAGGATGTACTTCGATGAGCGGCCTGAACATCAGTCAGCACGATCACAAATCGCTGAACGTCTCCTGCCGTATGATACATTGTTTGTGAGGAAACAACGTCAACTAATGGACATCGCAGGCTGGGCTTGAGCGTCCTCTCGGATTATGCCAAGTTACGGACAGACACTCAAGCTAAGAACATCGCTGCATGGACACCTGTTGTAACAGAAATTTTCGATGGCTTCTGCCGCTTTGATAACAAAACAGTGAGTTTCCTGCTACAGTCACGAAATCTGGCATAACAAGGATCATCAGTTTGCGAAATATTTGTCCGTCATTTACCCGCTATGTACACGCCTTCTGGCTCGCGACATTGCACCAGAGGTAAGATTGGGCTTGAAGAGATATTTTGAGCGGGTAGGGTATGCACAGGGCATCATGGACCCTTCATGATCGATTTATAGATAGCTCATCGTATCGTATACATATTCCATCCGTGATTAAGCTGATCTAATGATAACAAAGCAATGAGTGCAGGTTACATTTAGTATCCCGTGTAGCCACTCTGATATCCACTTGGCTGGAATACCCAACCCGTTGCTTGTGGGACGAAGCCTGTTGGCTGAGCTAGAAACACTTCCATATCAGGGATTGGCTTCGATTGACACTGATCCAACGTACGATTGACCCTGAGTGCATCATATTTATCTGAAAAGGCGTCAACCAAAAATATCGCAAATGCCAACAATAAGGATAGCTCACTAGCTTGCTGAGGTGTCGTGTGGTCATTATCCGCTGCAAAGGTACCAGATTTCATCTGAGCAAATATGTTTGCAGGTGAAGTACTAGCATTGGAACTACTTTGGGGCTGAGGATAAGGCACGGAAGGGGTAGGAGATGGTGTTGATATCATGCTGTTAAATGTTGACTGCCCAAAAGGTGGTAAACCTGTTGGATCTTCTTCAAATATAAGTATAGCGATCCAAAAGTATAATATATGCTTACTTGTCGATACTGGTAAGGTGGACACATTCGGAATGGAAGGTGGTACTGCAAAAGTACCGAAAGAGCCTGTAGAAACGCCAGTTGGCTGTGTTATCATGGTGCCCGAAGCCGGAAAACCTGTAGGTTGTGTCACGAGGTGTTGAGGGTTTCCTGGAGAAATACTCGTGGGTTGGGGTTGAAGGAAAGACTGGGGAGGTACGCTTCCAGCACGCGTCGGAACAAAGCTGTTAAATCCGGTTGTGGTTGGAACCAGTGGCTGTAGCAAACTCTGATTAGCGGGGACAGGGGCGAAAGGGCCACGGGGACTGTTGTATTGTTGAGAAAGTGGACCCGTTTGTTGATTTAGAAGGTGTTGCCCAAGGGGGATAGATGATGTCCCCATGCCTAAACCATTGTTGTAGCCCGGCGAGGTCACAGTAAGGTTAACGGTCGGAGGAGCAGATACTGGGGATGGTGAAGGAGCAGTGCGATTGGTCCTCAACTGGCTGAGCCGTGCCAATTGGTCGAAGATGTCGGCATCAGTCTTCGCCGGTCCCACTTTGCTTTCCTGCGATTGATTCTCAGTTAAAACAACGGGGGGCACAGAGGGAGGTGGGGTAGCGGTAACTGTTTGCGATGCTGGAGGAGCGGAAGGTGGCCGAGGTGCATTCGCTAGTGGTGTGGGAGCGGGGGATGACTTAGCACCCGGACGGTTCGTCCATGCATCGTCATCGAAACCTGTCTTTGCTCCGGCTATTGTAGAACTAGGCCGCTCGGGTACTACAGTTGTTGGACTGTTGGTTGTAACGAGGGGTGAACCAGTTCGCTTGATTTGCTCCGAGGCAGAACCGATAGCACCCATGTCAACAGTGGAAGGAGGGAGAGTCTTGCTTGGCTGCGGTCTTCCTCGTCGCTGAGTATTATTCTTGAGTAACCCTCCAGGACTAGCAAAAAGGTTAGGCGCTGGACTCGGTGTGGACTTCTTTCCGTCCTCTTCCTCTTGCAACTTTCGCGCCAGCTCTTCATCACGGGCAATCTGGTCTTGAGACGGCGACTTTGTCTTTGTATACTTCTGTTGGATGACTTTGTTTACACGTATAATATCTCCCTCACGTAAGCCAAGTGAACGCATGGTGGACTCGGTAATATCTGGGAGAATGGTTTCGTCAATCTTATCCTTCTCGAAAGATGTAGCATAACGCGTGCAATCGTCGATGTCACAGCCAGCCGACAGGAAGAATTCAAACCAATCCATCGATGGTCCTCGCTTAGGCTGTGCCGCCACTTTCTTAGTGGCCTCACCTTGTCGCTTGAATGCAAGTGGTTGGTCATCTTCATCAGTTGTACGCCGATGAGATTGTGACCCGGCACCCGGAGACTTCTTCGCCATCAAACGTTCGACGTAACGCATGTCTTCTAACGACATCTTCTCTGAGGGGACTTCAATCACGACACCATTGACTTTGTGCAGTCGGAGCTTTCCGTTGCTGTATTCGAGGAGTGCTGCTTCAACCCGGAACTGACCAGTGCGGTCGTGCCAGGTACGCGTGGATTGGGGGGGTGGACCACCTACTTGCAATAGTGTTATCCTTGTTCATTATCGATGCCTGGTCACCAGAAAATGACGCACTCTTTGTCTCGCTAGATCTCCTGGTAGATATCGACTCTCTTGAGGGCTTGCTCTGGGAGGATGCTGGGCGACTAATAAATGAACGATCAAGTCAACGCGGTAATTGGGACGCCTCGAGAAAATCTCTTACGGAGAATTACTTTGCTCCCTCTCGGCCTTCTGTTGTGCACGCTTCGCAGCCTCTTGTCGCTGCTTTCTTTGGGCCTCTGCAACTGCAGCAGCTTTCTCTTTCTCTCGACGTTTCTTTTCCGCCTCTGCTGCTAAGGCAGCCTTGGCACGTTGTTCCTCTTCAGCCTGCTTTCGTTCCTTTGCCTTCCGATCTGCATCAATGCGGTCCTGGGCCTCTTGAGCGAGGCGTTCGCCCTCAAGTTCGCGCTCCTGTCGTCCCATTCGTAATCGAGCTTCCTCCTCCCTGGCTGCAGCATCATTTTCCATGAAAGTCAAAGGAGTGCCCGTGGACTGTCATAATTCAGAGACTGGTACGTTGATTGCACTTCCACACTTACTTCGACATAGGATGCAGGTACCACTCCTTCAAGGCCTTCTTCATTCCTACACTTCCACCACTCTTCGCCTTCCTTCTCAATAACCCAAAGCCGCTCACCTTCTTGAACGGAGAGCTCATCGGGACTAGAACCTTGGAATTCGTATAACGCGACCGCAGGTTCTCCATCGTTCTCGTCGTCATGATCCACACTACTGACTCCAGCCCCTTCGTCCCCGTCTTCTGAAGATTCACGGGGAGGGATAATCTCTGGAGATTCATCTGTGAAACGAACAGAGGCACCATTCTTCTTGGACTGGCTCACAACCTCTGTATGGTGCGACGGAGGGGGAATTGTATCTGTGCGTCCGTCTGTCTCCCCACTAGCACGAGTTGATGAATGAATGTCCCTGGACGACTCCAGTTTGCGGACAATGGTATCAGAAACTTCTTTGTTTCCAACGGCGAAATGTAGTTTGGTTGGATTGCTACCTCCCACATCGACGTGCACATGTTTCTGCTTCTCGATTACAATATCCCAAATATTGGCAGTTTTCCACTTCTGCACGGGTGTCTTGATGTTTGGTCAGCTGGATGTGCTTTGGAAAGCGAGTTAGTAGGCCACACCTTGTCTGACTCACTCGCGAAAAAGAAAGTTCCATTGCCAATGCCAAGGGTACCTTTCTTCTTCTTTCCTTTCTTGTCTACTTCAGAAACGGCCCAAGTCTTGATGTCGTCTGCTTGCACTTTAGCTGAGGTCTGCGCAACAAGGTCTGCAGGATCGACGTATACGCTCACAGGGCGACCTGAAAGTCCCGTCTAGCAGCGAGTATGAGAGGCTGTGGCTACTAGACTGAGAAGAGCATACCGAAGAAACATGGTGAATTGAAGCTGTAGACCCTGTATCCTCTTCAATATGCTTTGAAACAGTAAGCTGCAAGATCAGCGCTCGGACTCAAACAGTACCTCTTCCACGTAGTTGCCAGGAACAAAACCAGCCTTGCCTCCTTCTTTTTGACTCTGCACAAGAATCCATTCATCTTCACGATCAAAAACAAGAAGAAGTTCATCCTCCATAATTGTCAGTTCTCCGGGAGCAGCGGCATTATAGTCATACAAGGCTTTGACGGTAGAAGTGTGAGGCGCCTAGGTGAAGCATGTGGTTGATGATGGTGGTCATCCGAAGAGGAGCCAACGCGCACCGGTTCAACATAGGCTGCTGGTATGAGCCCTGACGGGGCATCTTCGTCTTGAGAATCCGTCTTGATCTTCACCTTCCACCAACTACGTGGCAATCAATGGTGGATGAAAGGTAGCCAAAATAACACTAACTCGTCATCCGTCTTTTCGAGTAGGAAGACAATTTGGCTCTCCTTGATAGCAATTTCGTCCTCGGATTGTGGATCGTAGTCATACGCTGCCCTAAGCACTGCCAGATACTCTTCAACGGGTGCGGCCATGAGCCGAGGTGTTGTTGGTATACTGCTTGCAAATGGGAGGCTGTAGAACAACCGAATCTCGGTGGGTTGGCTCCTTGGTAGCTATTAGTAGCTGGACGACGAAATACGTAGATGACTGCTTCAGGTCAGCGCAAGAGCCTCAGGTTCGCGGACACGTGACCTCATGCCGTAGTTCATTTCAGTTACTGGTTATACATATTGGCTTAGATCAAGTGTAGTAGGTGGGCTCGAAATCCGAAACACCCATGTTACCCCCCGTCGTGTGCTCGTTTGTCAAGACCAGCGGATTATGCTCCATCCCAGTACCAACCCACTCAGAGTCCCCCCGTGGCGTACTGCAAGCCGAACATGCAAGATGATTTGGCTGATTTGTCCTGGAAAATTATTCGTCGCTGTATACCATATCGGCCCGCTGAGATGCAACTTACAAAGTGCATACTAAGCAACCCCACATATTGTCGGACTCCTGATTTCCACAAGCACTGCTGGATGGATTCCCAAAATGTAGGGTCCTCTGCCTTTTGCGGGACAATGGAGCAGGTGTACCAGTCTGGAATCGTTTTCTTGACACGATAACCGTGGAAGATTGCTCAACGCTACGCGATGAATCAGGCTCTGCCATATGGGTGTCGTTCGACCGTAGAAAACCATCCGAGAAATCATAGTTTTGGGATTTAAGAGAATCAAGATCTTGCTGATCTACAGATTCCAACAGCACTTGACGGCGGTCCTGGTCGGTCTCGACATGGCGGCCCTCTTCCAAGCCCGAGTGAATTATTGGGTGATAGAATTCTACACATGCAGATGAACACACCTTGCATGGCTTGTATTCGATTCTCCGCCGCAAATGCTCGTTCCTCACGTGCGCGTTTGCTGACGTGTTGGCATTAAGCATAGATACTAATTAAGATTTCAAAATCGGATACATTACCTTCCAGCTTTCTTTCGGAAACGACTTCCAACAGCTTTCACATCCTCATCTAGGCTGTCATTTAGTGCCCTACCAACGGAGGGAAATGCATCCGCTGTTGTGACTCGAGATCCCGCTTTACGTTTCTTAATTGTCTGTGCACCAGTGTGCGAAGAGGGACCCGCGACTGCGGCCGTCCGACGTCCTTGTCGCAGTGACGCCGGTCGTGCTCGTGAGTGGGCGCCACCACACTATTCCGTGTCAAGATATATGTCTCGGCATGATCGAAATAATAATTACCATATATTCTGGGAGATCCCCCATTTCAATCCCTTGTCCTGCGACCCTTGCGGAATCAGCCAGTCGTCTGCCGGATGACCAGTAACCTACTCGAGAGTGAAACTGAAAGAACGGCTCGTGTTAAATTTCAACTTACCATCTCCATAATACCCACGATTCTGGAGAGCCAGAACTTCTTGGCGTAGCTGCCGCCAAAGAACTTGAAAGGCGGTACCATGATTCATATGCTATTGAAATAACATTAAATGCTTTGTGTCTTAGTGCAAATGAACAAACCTTGATGTGAGCCAACTATTTGCGGTCCAAAGATAGTAAGCAAGTGGGAATCTGTAAACCAGAAATGAGATTACCTCGTGGCACAGAGTGCTCATCAGCCAGTGGACTGGTTGCATTGAGCCATTGGCATTTCGGAGGACAAGCTCTGTATGAATACCACGGGGAACCTGCTTTGTCACGAGGTGTGGAAACTTAAAAGGGAGTACTAGCGACGCACCGATGGTCTCGCCGTTATTCCAGTTTCTGCCACTGAAGACATGATTGAACTCATACTATTCTGCAACGTTAGTCTTCTGATTACTGCTGCTGGATCTCCGATACGTGCCTCTTCGAGGCCATTTACTACAAAACCATGCGCCTTCATGACGGGTCTGACCTGGGCAGCAAGTGCTCGCAGTAGTTGTCGAGCTTCATCCTCCGCTGTCGCGTCGCGCACAGGTAGTACGGTGATAAAGTTTATGTGAGGATTCGGATTTGCTTCCCTTTCGTTTATTCGTACGTGAACCATTTGTTAGGTTATGGGACGCGTTCAAGTCGTGAAAGTAGTGTCCACCCTAGATTGATTATTAGTACATACATCAAATGTCCCTGACTACAGTCTGCGAATACATTCCACATGGCATCCTAAATGTAAAGGTACCCAGCTCTAAAGCAGAGTCACGCCCGCGCTTACTCCGCCAACCATTCCGTTACGACTGCCGTTCGGAGCAAACGCATTGGCCAAGTGACCGCGACAATTCCGTAGTCGTTCTCGCCTAACGACAAACCATGAACTTTCTGAAGTTGGGACTGCCAAGGGGAGCCCAATGACACCCCGTGTCTGGGCATTCTGAACAGCCCTTACTAGCGAGTCCACCTCTGCCTCCGAATCGAGATCATCAAGGTTCTCTGCTCCATCATCTCCTTCCAGCCGATGGAGTCCACTTGAAATCGTGGGCTTCTTGACCGCTTTCTTCGCCACTGCAATTTTGGGATCAAGACCAGAAGCGATGGCGGCCTCCATTGCCATCCTCTTCTTCTCCGCCTTTTCTTTCTCTCTCTTCTCCCTTTTCTCTGCCTTTGTTTCCTTCTTTACGGGTTCAACCCAGTTGGGATTGTTAGCACGATTCCACTCAAGAAGGAGTTCATCGTAAGGCTTTGATCGTCCTTGAACAGCACGCTTTGCACCCATGGAGTGTGCTTTGCAGGTAAGGGAACGAGAGCAAGGAAGACCTTTGTCGTTGATAACACCACACTGCTTGTCATAGTCAACAGGACCTTTCGTCCGCCCCTTGGTCACCTTTGTCTTCTTCTTGCTAGGTTCAGATGGGTCGTCGACATCGTCACCATCAGCTGCACGCTTCTTACCCTTCTTAAGTTCCACTTCACAAATAAGAGCCACGTTACATAGGTGCCCCACTGACAAGGAACTATCATACCTTCACCGTCTGCAGTCTTGCTCTTTACCCACTTCTTCCCCGACCGTATGTCATTACAGTTGGCTGTCATAATTGTTATGTGCGGAAAGAAGAGCACTTGATGATAGACTCACCATTGTGTTCACCTATGGCACTTCGAAGCACTGCCTTGTCGCATTCGCTGCATCGCACCACACCGATGTCCAACCTCAGTGGCTCAGCGCCAAAGATTCTCATGTCATGAGCAGAAAGCCATGATGTTGGGGGAGAGGGTAGTTCCGCGACTTGTGGCTCAGACGGAGGTGTGTTTGGCCGTGGTGGTGACAGTACGCCCCACGAAAATGGCGATGGGGAGTGGCTCGCCCGCTTGAGCTTCAGTGCCATGGTGTGGTCGAATATTCCAAGGCAGCAGTTCGACTCGTGTGCTTAGTCAGCACATACGGCACATTCGTGGCAATACTACAAAAACATAACCCTGCTAATCACATTCGTGTACTCGTCTATTCCCTTTCCCCACCACTTCAAGCGGCGGCTTCGGATGATGTGATCGCAACATTCGAAACTCCTTCCGTGACATCGTCAATGCGATCGTCAACCAGCTTCGTAATCTAACAAGTACAGTCAGCCATAGTTCCTCCAGTTTGGTCAACATACTCACTTTGCCTATCGCAATCGTCCGTCCTGAACACAAGTTTTTTTTATCATCGCGTCATTCCAATGTCCAAACAAACATACCTTCGTCTCGCAAAGTGAAACGTCCCAACTGAGGATGATCCGTAAATCTCTCCACGCACACAGGGAGTATGGTTTCAACAACAGCGACAATTTTTTGACCTTGAGAATAATTAGGTAAACAACGGCAGTGCAGGATGTGAAGAGCTTGCCTTTCTTCGCAAATTGAGGCGGCTTCTTCGACTTGCGGCCCGTGGCTTTGTCGAAGTAATGGAGAAGAGCCTATTTTAATAGGTTGTTAGGACACGGACCACTATGGCCTGTAGACAGAACGCACGGATAGCGTAACTTCCTCTGCTAGTGTGTGAACGTGCATAACAGCTGAATATCCGGCGCAAATGATGTTTTTGTGCTCCAATATAGCCAGCTGGGCTTCAAAGTGTCGTACAGCATGCACGGGATTCTTCGGACTGGTTAGGACAAATCCTGGACTGATATCTTCGTCTTCGATGCCACGCAAGCGAACTCGGACATTATCGCCGCATATCGCGGATGGGATCTCTGCTTCCAGTTCGTTGTAGATGGCAGAAACTTCGACCACGTCCCTGTTAGGCATGAGCAAAAGGCTGTCCCCTCTGCGCATATGACCGGACTCGATCTTGCCAACTACAACAGTACCCATGTCTTTGTATCTTTCCGAGACTGGCATCATAAGGGGGGCATTGATTTTTCGGTCGACCATTGGCATATGATCCAGATGCTCCAAAAGAGAGGATCCACTAGGGAGAGGTGAGTCAATGCTATCTACTCCGGCGAGTGTACAAACCTCCACCAAGAGCAAGTGGTTTTTGGCACGCGTTCCTTCAAATTCAAGCCAGTGAAAGCAGAAATGGGTATGAAAGTAACGTCTGTCTTCGGACTGAAGCCAGCTGACTTGATGAAAGGTGTAATCTTCTCCTTGATTTCATTGAAACGTGCCGGGTCCCAGCCCACTGTTGGGTCGTCCATCTTGTTTATGACTACCACGATCTTGGACACGCCAACTGTTTTGACAAGCATAATATGCTCCCGAGTTTGGCCGCCTTTCTCAAAGCCGGTCTCAAACTCGCCCTTACGTGCTGATACGACAAGGATAGCGACGTCTGCTTGCGCAGCACCAGATATCATTGAGGGGACGTATGTTTTGTGACCCGGAGCATCAAGAATGGTGTAGCGGCGGCTAGCGGTCTCGAAGTAAGCACGGCCGACTTCTACTGTTTTTCCTTTGCTTCGTTCCTGTGGGGTAGAGTCAAGGGCCCAGCTGAGGTACCAAGTCTCTCTTCCGGCTTCCTTGGCCTCGCGTTCGTACTTCTCCATAGTTCGTTTATCCACAACACCTGTGATATAAAGGAGGTTTCCGCCGAGGGTACTTTTCCCGGCATCTACGTGGCCCACGAATACTATATTCAAATGTTCCTTGACTGAATAATATCAGTCCTCTTGAGTATTTTCTCCCTAAAGACGCAGACAAAGCTCACTGTCCCCAAACAAATCCTTGAGTACTTCTTGATCAGCGACGGCCTGTACTTCTCGGGCGATAGAACTGGTATCTGTTTTTGACTTGGCAGTTGAAAATACTTTATTGTGGGTTGGTGGTGCAGGGGAAGCAGATTTTGAGGCTTGGTGTGATTGTGCAGGGGTGGGTCCTGCAGATACAGCAGGTGTGACGCCAGATGGCGTCGGAGCAGAGGGGGCCGGGGCCGGGGCACTAGGTGCGGTGGTAGTGGATGGTTTCGATCCACCGATGTTGAGCGTTATCGTCGGAGGAGGGGCTGGGGCCTCCGTGGGTGGAGCACGCTCGATCGGCGCAGGGAAAGATGGTTGTCCGGCACCCTGCTGGGGAAGGCTAAACGGACGACCGGGGACGAACTCGAAGGCGCCTGCGTTCAACTTGCTCATTGTCTGTGCTGATCAAGGTAATCGGACGTACGGAGGTAACCAGCAACTGGAGTCACCAATTCGCAGCTACTTCCAATCTCGTGACTGACGAAACAATATTTACTGAATCATGGTTGCTCAACTACATAACATCCTCCTTGCTGGTTCCAACCTTCTGCAACTGGAGTCAGCAGCTGGCCAGGCGCGTAACCTGGAAAGCGTACTAAATGCAAGGCTGGAGAATTTTTATGCGTCACTCAGCAAGGACCGACCACTTCCAGTGCCGAATACTATTCAAGATCTCCATCTAGAAACTGCCCAATGTGCTCTCGAACTTATAGAACAAGCTCATCGCTTTCTGGATGACAAGCTACAAGGTCGCACACCTGATGATGCCCCCATCGGTTCTCGTGATCTTGCCCAACTGAGAACCCTCTTAACCATGGTTTTTCGTTGGGGCGTTTCCCCTCTCCTCGCTCGAATATCGGGTGTTTGGTCTAGTAAACTAGCATCCCGAGTTGGACCTAGAGATATCGAGCTCACAAAGGTTTCTGAAGACTACGGGTCTCTTTCCTCTTTGCTAATGCGTCTAGCTGCCATCCTTCTACCTCATGGAGCGCACGGTCGCCTTTCGCAGACCCTCATCGCCACCTCAATCCTGGAACGCCACATGCTAGACTTTCTAAAGGCATCAATGGCCTTGGGGTGGCTTCCAAAGTCCCTGACTTCCGAAAATGCTCGTGCCGTCGATGCTTTTCGTCCAGTAGTGTTGCGGCTGCTCGAATTGTGCGTGGATATAATCGAGGGCTGGAAGTTTGTTCCTTACATAGTTATGAAGTGTGCCGTTGTCCCAGATAATCGCTGATCTCGGCACCATACTCTCCACTTGCCCCCCACCGCATGTTCGCCGACTATGTTCTTCTCTGCTCAGCAAAAGCTTGCTTCGCGACAAGGGCATAAATGCCCTCCTTACTGTGGTCTTCGGAGATGAAGACACTCTCGAAGATGCTCTGCTGGAGAAGTATGAGCGTGTTGGCCAAATACTGAGGTTCATACCAGCGGGCATGAAGCCAGAGGTTAACTTTCTGTGTCATTCTTTGTTCTTGATACTAATCTATCATTAGGTGTACTTCACGGCTGTTATACCTGGCATTCTCCGCATCCTATCATCTAACAATGTTCCTCCCACACACTTGCGGGCCGCTTCGTTCTCCTTCGCTCGAATGCTGGATCCCGAATTCACTCACAGGGAACTTGTTTCTAGGATAGCACTTCCGATAATTCACAGTTCCCTGACGTTTCCACCTGCCTGTGATTCACAGAGCGAGGGCATCGCAAACTCCAGTGAACCCATGCGACCAAGTCAGGCTCTATCAACTATTTGCACTCTTCTCAACTCAGATCCATCTCCCATTCTCGCAACTCTCGTTCTGTCGCAGATATTGCCTTCCCTCTATGCCCTCATGTATTATTTTGACAAGACAAGAGCTTCGGATCCAGTATTGAGGGACTCTGTAAAGACATTGCTAATGACATGGGGGAGGATAGTAGAATGCCACGAGGGAGTCGAAAAGTTATGGTTAGTTTTGCATGGCGGGCGCATCACCTGGAAGGTCTCTGAGTCAGATGAGATTGTGTGTGTGTCAGCGAAGTAAGTAACCGTTCTTTTTAGTGTAATATAATTTGACCCTAGCAATATAGCTCGAGGGAAGAAAAATTCGCTTTACTTATGCCAGAGGAACGGCGGAGGAAAGGAGAGAACGAAGATGGTGACGCGTTTGATCTTTATCCAGACGCTGCCCATTTTGTGCAGTACATCAAATCACTCGATCGTTCTGACATAAATTCCGAGCTGTTTGTTCGGCTGCTGGAAGTCTACTACTCATCACATCGTGACAAAGAAAGTGACCCAATGAGGTTGGTTCAATATCAAGTTGGACAATATCTATGCTGACGGGTGGCATGTTAGGATGTTGCTATACCTCCAGACCATAATGCAGATGCGGGCCCAATTGTCCGGAGAGTCATCCCCTCAGAGCATTCTCAGCAAACCGGAACACATTTTACAATTTGTCAAACAAGCACTTGAACCCACAACAGATGCAACATCTTCCACGAAAGCACATTCGGAATCCCGATACGGTATGGGACTAGAAGATCTAAGAATTATCCCGGAAGATGATGTTGAATTTGATGAAGTCGGGGACAGCGACGACGAAGAGCCGGCTAAAGTGAATAGTAATCGAGACGAAGAAATGACGGACACTGCAATTAACCTGTTGCTCGCCACCCTCGAAGGTATGTAAGAGCAATATTTATTGCCGTTCATTTTTGAGTCTCACATCCACTTTAGCGAACCCAGATCTATCGGCGCGAAACGCACCGATACTGAACGTCATATTCTCGCTACTCGACCCATATGCTGCCTGCTCACTTCCATCGATAAGAACTTTGGCTCGAGAGGCTAGAATGGTGATAACCGCTAGACTAGCATCTACCTCCACAGAATGGCCATCACCACAAGCCAAGGGTGAGAGTGCACAGGAGATCTACCAAAAGGCCCTTAAATTACTGCAAGACCCAATCTTACCTGTTCGCGCTCATGGGCTGCTCCTTCTGCGGCAGCTAGTATCGACCCATTCACCCACCTCATCGAACATCATCACTACTGAATCTGCCCTGGTGCCTGCTATTTTGTCAATATTCATGCAATCGGTCCAAGAAGACGATTCATACATCTTTCTTAATGCTGTCCAAGGCCTTTCTGCAATGGTAGACGCATTTGGGAAAGAGGTTCTCAACAGTCTACTGGAAACATATACGCGTGATTCGACAGGTTACTTGACAGCACAAGACGTGGACACGAAGATCCGTGTAGGTGAGGCATTAGGACAAGTGATCAGGCGATGTGGCGATAGTTTGGGCAAGTACAGTGCGTATCGCAGTAATTGTCACTATTGCATGTGTGACCCTCTGTCAGCTGACACTGTAGTTCCGCGGCTAATTGCGGTTTTTCGTGCCAACCAAGCTCCTGCTGTGCTCCGTGCTTCTGCCATATCGTTACTTACCGAATGCATCAAGACAAGTTTAATGGCTTTGACTTGGTACACCAACGAACTGTCGGTTGCAATGATTGATCTCCTTCAGGTTGAGATGGTTTCCAGTTCGAGAACTTCGTCTACACACAATGGTCCCAAAAACAAAATGAACAAATCGGAGGATAGTGGGAAGAAGCCGACACTTGATACTGAAATCGACGCGACGCCTTCCGTGGTCGATCCAAAGATCCCGTCGCTCCGACGTTCCGCGTTGCATTTCCTGACATTACTGATTCAGACACTTACGCAAGCGGTGTACGATGGATCAACAGTGAAGTTGCCCTCGGCACCTTTCCTCAGGAGAGCCAAGACCACCTTGGGCTACATATCTTCTGTGGATGAGGATGGAATTGCCCGTATGATGGCTAGGGAGGCAGGCGAAGGAATCGACCAATTGATGAAGGCAGTACTAGGGGTGGAGTAGATTGTTATTACTTGGAAGGGCTTTCAATATGATCTGAGCATCGACATTACAGTAATACATCAGTATGCAGTAGATAATGTCTGCCCCGTATCTGTCTCAAACGTGGAGAGCTCAGTGCATCTGAGCCAATGAAGGGAAGGTTATTCTTGGTTCAACTCAAAGTAAAACCGTAGAATGTAGAGATGGCCGGAGCCCGCAAACTACGGTAAGCTTGTGAACCACTTCAACGAGGTTAGATCATAGCACTTGCATTTACAGAACGTCGTAAATGATCATGATGTCACGTAAGAACCCAGTGCTCTATGGATTTCATCTATTTTTCGTCGAAGTCGACTCCATTTCACACTTCCGACGACTTGATATGGTGAGTAGTCGGTGGAAGACTCTGAAGTAGCATCTAACTTCAGAAAAGGATTGGAGACTGCTCTGTAAAACGCCATGTGTAAAGCTTTGAAAACCTATACGAAGCCGATCAGACATGCTGCATATGTTCGTGGTGTAAAACTGACCGCGATGACATCCACATCTCGCACCACAGAATCTGTGAGTGCAAGGGCAACAACCATTTTCATTTTCAAAGGGGTAATATAGCCATAAGCCGCCACGTCGTCCATGACATATAAAAGCCCCAGATAGCACTCGGCTGGTTTGGGAGCACCACTGGCTAGAGGAGGTTCAGTTTGACCATTCGCATGCAGTGAATGAGGGGATGCTAACTGCGCTCTTCGATGACATCCAGACTTGTGTGTGCTACATAGTGGTACTTCAGCTCATCTCCCTTTTGAAAGGTGCGGATGAGTATGGGATGGTTCTGGGGTGAAATCAAAGCAACCGCGTTCAGACGAAGTGGTTGAGGCATTTGGACCTTAACGACTGTTTGCCAAGTATGGTTTGTCAGCAACTAGGTACCCAATCAGTGGCCAGCGCGCGTTTTAGTATATCCTTGAGCGCTTGAGCTCTACTGTCAAGCTTTCAAGGTTGTTGGTTTGGTTCTACATACTAATACCAGTCAGAGAAACAACAAATTCCTTCTACATATCAGTGTTTGCTATTGGAGACTAACTCGTCCTTGCGACATCGACTTGTTGACATACTCATTTCTGACTAATTGAGAGGTATGTATGTTCTCGCGACCGACAATAGCTGACATTGCATCCACCCATGGAAGGTGGGACCATGTGCCAACGTACGTGTTCCCCGATATTGAAAAATTCAGCGACTCACTGCATCTTGTAGTCATAACTCGACAGGAGGAGCGCAGTCTTCATTACAAGTCTTCGTTACATTTTACTAGTTGCAGATTACAGTATACCCCAATTTTACCAGACGGTTATGCTGCAATTGGCCGCGACATCGATGAGACCGCCTACAAATAGCAGACACAATGTCCTTAGTCTGGACTCACATCTATCCAGTATAACCCACCTTCTTTGTAAGTTCGTAAATTCTCCTTTGTCCCGCAAACAGAATGGCCGCCGTGAGTACACTCTGGATGAGCTTGCTCCCAATACCCTTGTATAGCCCTTGTATGCCTTCTTCTTTCAAAATCGTGGCAAGGCCATGCAGAGAAGACTTGTACCGGGATTGGCCCGCTTGAAGTCGACTCTTCACTACTCTGCAAATGAAACCGACATGCGTCACGGTATGGAAGGGTTTAAAGATGTACTCACGTACATGTATGGGTACGTTACACCGGTTGCAACTGCCATTAGGTAGCACCCGTGAGGTCCTACATAAGATGACAAAGTATGAACGCAGACTCACCCAATTTGGACAAAGCACCAAGGAAAAAGTAGTCCCAATCACTAAGAACCGCAACAGCTTTAGACAGCCCATGCGCACGGAGCTTCGCTGTGCGCCTCCTGACGAGGAGGTTCTTCAGTTGCTCAAAAATAGTGTACTGGATGACTGGGTTGATGACCAGGACCAAAGCTGGTCCAATTCCTCTCCAGAAACCAGCAACACCATTCTTGGAGAGTATGTCATGGACAGTCCCCATTACTCCGAGTTTCCTGCTCTTAGCCATTGGAGTAGAGACGTCGGGCTCCGAACTGCGAACTGCCTGCGATGTTTGGACAACCCATATGGGATTGCTGATGATAGTTGTCGTAGACCCTGTGGGCCAACACGTTTAGCATCCACAGTCAGGCTCGCTTAGGTGCATATTCCAAGCACCTGCAATAAGGCCAGTCAGCATGGACTCCAAGGTGTTCAATGCCTTTGGTCCCTCTCTGAAATTCAAAATGATTCCTCGCGAGCGTTCATAGAAGTAGTAATAAACGCTGGCATTGAACAAATGAGCATGCATTCAACTATTACTATAGAATCAACTGTCAAACGCACCCGTTCGTCACTGCTATTCCCACTAAGCTTGGGCTAAGACCACTGTAAAACGCCAGCGGTCCCTCACATTTGATGATGTCGAGGACTCTCTGTAAGACCGTCTGTACTCCCCGGTGTTACCTATAGTCCAATGAGCCTGAAATTATTAATACTGACCTCTGAGTCGTTCTTCATCTCAACAGCAGCGCGAGTAGAGAGGACTACCAGAGGGCTGGAAAGAACAAAAGTTTAGTTCCAGAGGCACTAAGTTCAACGGCCATTGAGATACTTGCTAGGTTGCTGTCATCGCCACTAACCCGCCCGTGGCCCCTGCGAGGGCATGTATTGCGGAATCGCTCATTATTGCTCAACTTGAAGGGATGTCAACCTTGCTTTAGCTTCGAAGTTCTTGAGGGTCTTCCTAGGGGAGACTCTAATTGAACTGAGGCGACTCGAAACAATATGTATCGAGTGAGAGGGATAACGGCAGAGCACTCGATGCCATTGGACCTACCTTGAACCCAGGTTTATCACATGCTCTACCACTAACACGCGCCAACATGATTGTTATGCAAACTTTAAGCTAGAGGGTACATGAAGTATTATTACTATTAGGGCGAATCGCGGATACGAGAAAGGCCAATTGAATGCGATACATGAGACCAAACTAAATCAACTCGACCCCTGATAAGTGCCATCCTGCAACTGTCTGACCAGCCTTTGCATGTCTTCTACGTCTCTTTTGAAACCATTGGAACTCGAGGTAGCATCAACTTTTCCAGTACTACTGGTGAACGCGCTATCTCCGGAGATCTGCTTTCCATCGTCTAAGGTAAGCCATCTATCCAGCTGAACGATGATAGCATCCGCTTTCAGTCGGTAATGGGTACGAATCACATCACCAAATGGTTCTGGCGGGTTCTTCAGGTTTCCCAACATCTGCTTTCAGGTCAAGCGGCGCCTGGAATGCACATTAGAATAGCCTTACCGCAACTCTAACGACCATACGACGGACGTTCGCTGAATCTGCAGGAATTAGTGATGGTAACCAAAGTCAATGATTTGGCTGACTTACAGGCTTTGGATTGTGGGGATCCCCCTCCGTTCGCCCATCCAGGCTCGTTCAAATACGGTTCATCGCACAAGATCATCGATTGGATAGAAATGAGAACCTGTGCGGATATCGGTTAGATGACCAATTTGCTTGACACCATCCTTCCGACCTGTAATAGTGTGGACCGGCCAGAAACCCAACCTGGACCGGACCATGTGCCAAGCAGTGACAGACAAACTTTGCCATCCTGAAGGGGACCGGTGAGTGGTCGCGAACACATCCAGCCTCGATGCCACTCACTGCATACAAGTTAGGGTTGAAGCGATATTTTCCACCGTTTGTCTTTGTAAAGGGTCAAAGAGGGGTCTCGAGCAGACATGAAATGAGTTACCGTTAAATACTTTACGCTAGGTGGGGTATTGTTGTAGGTTGGCCCGAGGAATATATCAAACAAAAAGCTGCGCCAGTCCAGCAAAGCAAACAAAAACGTTGTCAGATGTACTTACCATCCATCTTGGTATCTGAACCGACAGTTAGGTAGGGGGCTAGTAATCAAAACGGCACTTACGGTGTTCCTTCTGGACCAATGATCAGTGCCTTGATAATATCCACACGATTCTCGTCTACTCTCAAAAATACCGAGGAGCCCCAAGATACGGGAAGGTTCGTGGTAAGGACTGCCAACTGGAAAGTATGACGACTTAGCGAAAGAAAATGAATAGCATGTGCTTTCATACCTCCTTCGCGATGGCGAGGGATCGCTTCGGGAAATCGGAATTTGCCATCATCCGAGCCTCAGCATTGAAGAAGAACTTGTAGTGTGGAATAGATTCCACATCGTTGTCACTGTCTGGAGTAGGTAGGGTAAGATCGCAGTATTCGAAGCGTACTTGAGTCGCCCAATCGAGATACGTTTTCCTCCGGTCGTCATCTGTCTCCCCAGCCTTGATAGAGGTATGGTCAAATGTAGATGATGTCAAGATCTTGGGTAGCGACGCATGCAGACGATCAACAAAAGCATCACCCTTCGTTTCTCGGAGGGAGCGATCGATGGCATTCGCAGTTGCAAGAATTCGGTTACAGAAAGTGAGCAGCTTTTCATTCTCATCGCCCAGCGCCGGCGAGGTCTCTTTTTCCTTACCCTTGCCTTTCGCTGTCATCCGCTTCTGTTCTTCAGTCATTTCCTCCTTCACTTGTTCGGCTGACTTGACACCTTCCAGACCCTTGATAGCCGCACGAGCTTGGATCACGATAGATTCGAGTAGTTCTCGAGGACCAGCACTACCCTCATATACGATGGCACGTTCGCGGATAATTGACTTGCCATCCACTGCTTTTTTAGGCGCGACAGACTTGACTGACGAAACAACCATTATGGGCATTGCCATCATGCTGGCCAAGGCTTCGTGATTGGACACGGTCTAAAATAGAACGTATTAACGAGCAGGGTTACTTTAAACGAATCCCAACATTACCTCCAACCATTCAAATAGTTCAAAATAGAGAACCGAGCGATCTGACATGTCTGTCAAAGAATCATTTCGCAGAAGAGTAGAGCACAAGGAGTTGAACCGTCTCCGAAGATGCGCCAAGGCAGTAGGATGAACCATGTAGTCGCTGGTGAGAGCGCCTCCTTCTCTACGGAGTGAGGGCAGGTAGACACGTATTTCAGACAGCAGAGAACCGATCTTTGCATCCTTCACCCGCTGCTGAGCTTGGGCTTCGACTTGGCCGGAAGTCTGTCTGTGGTCAGCGCATGCTTTACTCGTTCAATGAGGTCATGCTCACGTCCTCGCGCTGATCACCTGCATATCCAATCCCACCTTTGGCTTTCCGTCCTACTGGGTATATATAATAAGGATCAATCTCGTCGTCATCTCCAGTTGGGGTGGAGTGGACATGGAGCTTCCGCTTCTTATTGGATTTGGATCTCTGTGCACCCTGGCTATTATCGCCAGTGGGCTGTTGCCTTTGCTCAGCAAAGGCAGTCTCCAACATTACAAGCCCGACACCGAGTATAACGCCTTGCGTATTCGAACAATGAAACAGGCTGACATCCACACTGGATGCGGATGAGCGATTGTTACTTGAATTAATGGTTTCACCGCAAGCAAAGCAGAATTCGATGTTGCAAGAGGGGCATACTCGTTTAATAATGCCACGGAGATGCTCGAGATAAGAAGAAAACTCGGACTGATTACAGTAAGAGACCATCGAATATGTTGGCGATAAGTATATATACTCACGAGTAATGGAAAGAAGTCGCTCTTCTTCCTAGGGACCTTATAACCGCATGCTTGCGGGCAGGTGCAACTGTTGGTACACAAATAGTCGTAAAGGGCGAAAAGAAAGGCTTGTTCGTTGCCCTCCGGGCAACCCTTCATCCATTGACCCTGAGTCATGAGTTTGACTGGCTCCGGGGCAGTAGACAGCATAATAAATTCAGCTTCCTCTTCAACTTCAATGACCTCCTCCCGGCGTTCCTTGGAAAAGAAGATGCCTATTGTGCCATAAATGTGCATAAACCGCAGTCGTACACGCGCACTTGCCTGCATAGGGATCTACTTCACCCGTCTTTGGCCGAGCCTCGTGGTCTGTATCATAGTCTACATAATCTTCGACTGGAAAATAACTGAGAATGAATGAATGCCACACGCAATAGGGTTGGGTACCCACTGTCGTCTTCACTATCATCATCTATCATATCCTGATCTTCGTCCGCATCTTCTGGTGTCTGGAAAGCAAACATGAAGAACAGATGGTGGCATGCACAAGCTAAGGACGTACGGACGGCTGAGGGGTGCGTGAGGGAGTGATGATTGATGTTATCGGTGGATGCATGCGCACGTCCTCGTCCCCGTTTCCATCCTGTGCGTCGGCGAACTCGCCATCGAAGATGTGTTCGGCGGCTTCCATGACGTCCCTGTATTTCTGTAGTGCTGCCCGGGCTTGTGGTAGTGTGGCGCCCTGGTGGTGATCGCTTCATCGATGCAGTAAATGCAGGACACGAAGATGCTTACCATTTCGATAAGCTGTTCTAACTGCCTGTCCATGATGAACTAAGGAGTCAACGCCAGTGGAAGAGATCAGTACTAGGGTTACTGTGTGATGGTCACGCGTGACACCAGTACAGTCACGTCCTTTATGAGTGGTAGTGCTCGTAGTGCAATGGCAGATGGGCCAAACGTGTATAGAATATGTTTTCTGCGAGAAAGATAAAGATGTAGGATGCTGGGCTGACCAGCCCGCGAGAGACATTTGGCACACGTGCGAGTGGATGTGACTGCGTACTGGATGACTCGACCGCGTCTCCGCACACCAACAACAAGTTGGCTCTCCTCCATGAACTCGCTTGCCTACGTATCCCGCCAGTTCGATGTCTTGTTCTCCCCGCGTACTCCACCATCCACCCCGGTCACCGAGTCTCCGCCATTCCTCAGACGTCGTGGTTCCGATTCCTACTCCCTGATACGCACCAAGTCTTCACCCAGCTATTCTTTCCTTGTACCCGACTCTCCCTCAGACACACCTAGCCATTCTCGTTTTAAACGCTCGTACTCCTCACCATCTGGGTTCTTTCCTTCTCCCTTACCTTCCCCGCCTCCTCTTCCCGTCGACCCTGCCACTCCTCCACAGGCACGGCTCAGACTCAGGAGCGCTTGGAGGCGTATATTCCTCGTCCGTGTTTTCGTGCTTGCATGGAACGCCCTATGTACATCCTGGACCTCTTCAACACCACGAGAAATCGAAGGAAAAGCCAAGGATGCCATCGTCGAAGCGTCCATCCAGGAAAAATCACTCCACGTCAACGACGAATCTTCACCATCACCTTTTCCTTCTATCCCCCAATTGCCCACTTCAGATACCCTCTATTCTTCCCACCTGCTTTCCAAGACAGATGTATCACTACCTACTCTCCCTCCGTCTCCTACTCCCGATTCTGTTCCTGCATCACAACCACACCCGCCTTCTCCACCAGTTCAAGATACGACATCCCATGTTTCCACCCCCACGATGGCACACAAGACTCCATTTCATCTTCCAAAAACTTTAGTGCTCGATCTCGATGAGACTCTCATTCACTCCACCTCAAAACCCTTGTCTCATTCATCTGGTCCTTTTGGCCTTCTTGGCTTTGGCAGGCGCAACAAGGGTTATACAGTCGAAGTGGTCCTAGGTGGCCGTAGCACTCTATATCATGTCTATAAGAGACCCTTCGTAGACTACTTTCTTCGCAAGGTAATGATCTTCGTCCAATTCCATCGCTATCTGCCCCTGACGATCGGATTTCTCCAGGTATCCGGTTGGTATACACTAGTCGTCTTCACCGCGTCCATGCAGGAGTATGCCGATCCCGTAATAGACTGGTTAGATGCTGGCCGTGGTATTCTCACACGTAGATTTTTCCGCGAGGTCCGTCCCTACTTTCTTACACTTCCATTCTGTCAACATTCCATGTCTAGTCTTGCACGCTCCTCCCAAATGGTTCATACACCAAGGATCTGTCCGTCGTAGAGCAAGATCTTTCCCGTGTTTGTCTAGTTGATAATTCTCCTATTAGCTATCGTGTAAACCAAGGTTATCTGTTTCCTATTTCTCCAAGTTTACATGTCACTAACATGTTTTCCTCTAGCAAACGGAATACCCATAGAAGGTTGGACTCACGATCTATCTGATGAAGCCTTACTTGATCTGCTGCCGATCCTCGATTCTTTGCGCTTCACGTCCGATGTTCGCAGGGTGTTGGGCCTCCGGGGCTTCGCTTCGTAGTTCCTACTCTGTTAAATCGTCGATGCTGTCAACACATTACCCCGTTATCACTCAAGTTCACCACCACCATACAGAACATCAATGTAACATAACTTACTAATTGCTTATCGTGTACATTGTCGATTTTGCAACACGACTACAAGTCGGCAACCAGTACATGCGCGGTGTGATTACGGTGGGGAGAAAGGGATATATGTGTGTAGATAAAAAGAAACACGAGTAAGGGGTCGCAAGGGGAAAGAAGTAGATAAAGGGTCGTCCAGGTATTACATGGCCAGTGCAGCCTGTAATTCCTTGAGTTGTGCCTCCTCGTCGTCTTCTACAGCAGGAACTGCGACGCCTGCAACAGCATGAGTGGACAATACCCAAGAACAGAAGATTATGAACTCACGGATTTCTTCTTTCCGCGCACTAGCTGGGATATGTACAGGAACATGATCCGCGCCAAGTAGACGTTCGTCCAGAACCTGTTGCTCCATCTGCTCAAGCTCCAACTTGAGCTCGTCCTAAAAACAGTTAATTATGGCAGATTCGATAGGAAACGTGTGTTTACCTCGTCGAGTTGGTTATCCAAGGGGTTAGATATAGCCTCAGCAATTTCATTCGCGATATCTCTCTGTTCGGCAATCTTAGACATCGTAGAATCAACCTTGTCCATGGTCCTGGGACTATTGTGAGCTTTGAAGCCAAGTGTACACGAAGAGGAGCACGAACATATTGCCATGGATAGCACCGAGTGCATCAGCTGCCTTCCTCATAGCTTGCATGGTCTCTGCATTCAAATTAGCCGATTCTAGAGTATTCATCTGCATCTCCAGTTGCAGTCGCGTCCCAGCTAATCTCTCCAACTCCGCCTCGCTAGCTTTCTTCCTGCGAAGTGCCTGAGTTGCGACTGCCGTTGGGAGCGTCTAGTTGCATCAGAGTGACCAGGCGAACGAGTAGTCGTCGACGCACCAGCCTTGTTCGACACTGCGTTCGCCTTGGCTTTCTTGATTTCCTCGTCGATCTTCTTCTGTAGATATTCCTCCTTCTTCTCTATCATCTGCAGCTGCTGCCTCAGCCCCACAATTGCGTCTCGAGCGGCCTGCTTGGAATCCCGCCTCCCACCAAAGTACGACATGAATGAGGACATCATAATTGAATGCCAGCTAACGAGTAAAAAGAAGCGTTCGAACAAAGGGTGTAAGAGTCTTCGACGCTGCGGTGGATGCGTCCCCAGGAAAGCACGGTGATAATCAAATAAGGAAATCGTCGCCCCTCAACGCCTCAACCAACGTCCAATTACATAAATTATGGTACCACAGATGCATTTGAATCGAATCTCGACGGGTGGGACGAGAATGTACTCCCGGTCACACCACTCTCTTGAACGTTCTCAGTGAACACAACTGCGGGAGCGCGAACTACAGTGACGCGCCAGCAGTTGCCCATGTAACGCTAACGTACCCTTTCACGGACTACCGTTCTCAGGGATAGACAGGCTACTATCGAATATTGTATAGATCTCCCCGTACTGGCCGGCTCACTCCGTTCAACGCATATGTCGCGCTGTCACGAAGCTGCGGCAGAGATACAATGAGGATTTTGATGAACGTCTCTTCACCCAACGTCCCAGTGATTATCTGCGGCAAGCGGACGAGCGCCTCGCGAAGCTGGATGAGTCGACTAAACGGCGTTGGGAGACGTGCGTCTTATCCGGTCAGTCTGACATCCTGTCCCCATGTTTGCTGTATTCTGTTGGCTCATCGATATCCTTGGGTGGACGACGTCGGCACATTCTTACAAGACACGCTCATGGACATGTTGGGCATATGCTGCATGTAGTGGCGAACGTTGTAGTGCGCCCGCAATAGCTCCGTAGAGATATGTCGTGCATGTAATAACCTAACCTTAGTCTGGACGCAACACGCTCACTCAGTGCCACAGGCCAAACGCAAATTCACCCGCGTAGTCGTTCACCCTCAGCTTAGCTATATAGAAACTCCAGTGTTCGCGTCCCCTGTAATCTCTCCAACTCGGTCTCGCTGGCCGTCTTCCTGCGAAGTGCTTCAGTTGCGACTATCGTTGGAAGCATTTGGGTGACCGGGTGAACGGATTGTTATCGACGGACCAGCCAGCACCAGCCTTATTCGATTTGCACCGTGTTCGGCTTGGTTTCCTTTCTTTTCGCGTCAATCTTCTTTTCCTTCTCTATCATCTGCCTCAGCGTCACGATAGCCTATCGGGAGGACTGCGTGCCAGCATCCCGCCTTCCCTCAAAGTATGACACGAATGGGGATGACATGAGTGCCAACTAACAAGTAAAGAGAATTTTACTTCTAAACGGGTGGGTTACTACGGAAATGAATTATGTAATGACCACTGATATGCAAATAAGGAAACTAAGCCCCTCAAGTGCCACTATATTATGGGTATCTAACAGCATGCAGTGTCCATCAATAGACTGGGATTAAGTGAGATTTAAGTCAGTGTTCCTTGTGCTCTACGGTGCTGTTGGAGGTTACCATTCTTATTCCTGGGAACTAATCAGAAATATACTCACTCCTCTTCGTCACTGCGATCATCTGATGCACCTTGACCAGTCAAGACGCGCCATGCCACCCGGCATATCATCCAGAACCAAACTATTTGGATTATCTTTGATTGCGGTCAGTAAGAACAGGCGGGATGCGGTCACTGCGAATTTACCTGTAGGGCAACGAGCAATGCAACGAAGGTCTTGATTGAAAAATCAGAGAAATATATACCCCGCTCAGGTGCCCACGCTATCTCCGGCACGAGACGAACAGAGTCAAACCAAGCCGACTTGATGACAATGAGGAACAGGACGTGTCGAGTGACAAACCACGATATGAGGAACCAGGTAAAAGTGATGTCGCATAGCATATACAGGGCAATGTATCGCAACATTTTGGCAGTCTGAGGTAGCGGTTAGCATCAGCTTCACGTTCATGACAAGAAGTATTACGCACGGATAGAAAGACGTCACAGGGGTCCATTAGCACCAGAATGAGACAACCAATGCGAGTGTAGTTGTAGAAGTAACTTGCAACCAGGAGGATGATCGTGATAATATGATGCATCATCATTTGGACGTGATCTTTTCTACGCGCCTCTGCATTGAGGATCAAAATTTGATGGAGATAAAACGCAGTTTGGGAAAGATAGTAAAACTTGAGGACACCGGGAAGGGGAATGTGGGGATAATTCACCCAGAGGTCTGAGGGATCTAAAACGCGGGTGGGGAGTTGGCTATAAACATACTAGACGTGCCGAGGACCAGTCAGATGGATAACAAACGTCAGGAAATGCTCACCATGCCATACAAAACCTGGGCGGAGTAGTATGTTGCTGACCATCCCTGCTCCGCGAACCTCAGGACACTTCTATGTATCTTTCGTGCTTCTTTCCTGGTCATGGTTAAAGGCGCATGCTGCTTGCTGGGATGCTGGATGTGTCCATTCTGAGCCGAAGCTGACCCGTTTGTAACGCCGTTGCTGATGACGCTTGTCTCAGCTTTACAGCGCCGCGATCTCTCCCAGTCGCGGGTAAGCTTCCATCTTGCAAATGGTTCTAAGATGTAGATCCGCGTTAGGTCGCGCAGGATAGCCATAACAGCTATGCATGATATGATCAAACATCCGTCCAAGAGGCCAGTGTTGTAGTACGCGGAGTCGTGAAAAGAGTCGGTAAAGATGGGACTGTCCGTGGGATATGAGAGCGTAAAGAATGGAATGATGAAGGACTGGAGCCATGCTGGGGCTTGGAGGGTGTTCATCGGAATGTTTTGCAGCAAGCCGTCAAAAATTTCATGGACAGAAGACGAATGTGTCTCTGCTGTAATTTTGCACTTGTTTTGTCCCGTTACGTTTTCTGTCGCTAAAACACGACGGAGAGAGAATAAACTGGGCGGAACAACAGAGGAAGAGCGGGTGGAAGCTCGCTGTCGACGAAGCTGTAAAACCAACCGTGTAGTTCAACACCCTTTATGTACTGTAACACGTAGGGTTGCTTGGAGGACGGCCATGAGACTCTCCTTCCCGATCAGGATTTGGCCGCCTCCTTCTACCACGAACCCAACAACCTTGCGAAATACCTATCATGTCGCATCCAAGTATGACATTGTATGTCAATAATCTCAACGACAAGGTCAACAAGGAGGAGCTACGCTCACAGTTGTATGCCCTTTTCACGACATACGGAAAAGTAATCGACATCATCGCATCAAAAGGACCCAAAATGAAGGGTCAAGCATTCGTTGTCTTCGTCGATCTTGCTTCAGCCACCACCGCAATGAGGGCTTGCGAAGGTATGATATTCTATGACAAGCCAATGGTGAGTCTTATCCGAATGCAGCGAACCAAATGTCCAGTGATGCATGACGATTGTTCAGCATATGAGCTACGCCAAAACAAAATCATATGCGACCTCACGTAGAGAAGATCCCGAATTCGTCCCTCCAACATCTGTGCACGCTCGTCCAGATGTTGCTCGCATAGGAAAATTTACCGTCTCGTCGCTGGATAAACGGCAACGAACGGAAGACTCAACGGACGGTCAGCCCCAGGCCAAGCGGGACAAGTCCCAAGACGATAGTGATGATGGCGAGGAGATGGAGATTGATGAAGACGAAGAGAAGGAACAGCAACATCGGGGATCAGGTATGTCATCATCATCCATCTATCTGTGGGAGAACTCTTTTACGACTTATCTACGAAGTCGCCACACCCACCGCAATACAGCACCCAGCTGCATCCCTATTATGTACGAATTTACCACAAGAAGTGACCGACGACGTCCTTTCGGTTCTGTTCCAGCAGTACGTAATGTACGGTGTATGTGTCCGAAGTATAACAACCTTGCGAATAGGTATCGCGGCTTCCAATCGACGCATGTCACGCAAGCACCAACCCCAAATGCGACAGGTGCGAAGGTCAAAATGGCACAAGTATTCTTCGAATCCCCGGAATTGGCTTCTGTTGCGAAGGAAGCCTTAGATGGTTTCAGCCTTAAGAAGGGATGGCAAATGAGTGTCGCCTATATCTGACCATATTTCCTTGATAGGCATGTAATTCTGCGGCATTTGTGGCACGTTCATGCTGTTCAACGAGGTAATTGTATTGTATCACAAGGATGTCTCCGCCGACGACTGGCACATCGCCTGTAACTTGTTGGCCTGAGCAGAACACTAGTCTTGCCCTTGAAAATAAACAGAACGTGGTCTTGGGAGCATTCCTTGCTAATTCTGGAGAGCCTTGGAGATAGCTTCTCCGACGCCATGCGCAGATGCCGGGTTCTGACCGGTGGTGAGATTTCCAGAAGTAACTACCTTGGACTAGGGTATTTCAGTGACGAAGCACGTCGTGCATGGAACAGAGGTACTCACACCCCATGGTTCCGCGGCCTTCTGGTAGACTCGACCAAGGTCCTTGGTCCTATCTTCGACAGGGAACGTAATATTTTGCCACGGCATATGTTGATCACACCAATGACGAGGGGCTTGTACTTGTCTTGACTTTCCCGATTTATTCCTCCTCGACATTTGAAGGTGCAGTGGCGTGGCTTCCCTTGAAGATCGACTGTCCACCTACCTCAGACGCGAGTTTGATATTGGCTAGATCGGCGGCAAGGTCGATCACCGGACCGTAACCTCCAATGTAGAAGATAGCATCACAGTCATTCGCTTTCACCTCAGAAAGTATTTTAGCATATTTGAGATTCGATTTGACTGTCTCGTCTTCGAGGAATTTCTTGAACAGCTGGAGGGTGATGTTATGATAAACAAGCACACTGACACCAGGACTCGGCACTCGCTTGGATACTGGATGGATTTATAGGAGGTTAGGTCCCCTTTGAGCTGCAAAGTCGATTTGAAAGGGCATGGACAGGATGTAATAAGGGTGGGCAGCTTGTGGAAGATACCACCCTTGTCGAGGAGACATTATCGCCGCCTTCTTTCTAACCAAGGCAAGCACTCACGGTGACTGCTCCAGTCAATGTCTTGTCACGAAAGTGAAGACGAACAAGCTCTTGATCTTGCGAGGGGAGAATGACATCGTCGACGACCAAAGCTGCACTCCATGTCATCAGGTAATTGGGACTCCGCGACGCCACTCGAAGCGGCGATTCCTTGTTGATCAGCTGTATATGAGTCCATCCATCTGGCTGCCATGTCGTCCTTCTTCGGCTTGTAAGTCTGCCCTGTGACTATGGTCGAGTTCAATCTCTCGCTCATAAACGCGGTTTAGAGGAAAGACACGGACCTTCAAGCCACGCAAGGACGTTCCTGAGGGCACGAAACAATACCAGCTGCGCAAGTATGCAGAAGCAACGCTGGTAAGATGTATCAATACACACGCATAGTATCTAGTAACGCCTGTGCCTTGAGGGATCCGGGAATCTGCGCCTCGCTGTCCAGCTCCCCGAGGGCGAGGACACGAATGAATGGCTCGCCGTTCATGGTATTAGTAGCGACTTCATTATGTCTGATCCATGTTATCTCAGCTCCAATAACAGCTGTCGACTTCTTCAATCACTTAAACATGCTGTATGGTACTATTTCCGAGTTCTGCACTCCCCAGGAGGTGTGTCACTAGGGTACATCGTCTCGCCACTCTTATCTAAGCGGAACAGTGCCCAATCATGTCTGCGGGCCCGCGGTATGTAAATATCCAGTATCCTTGAGCCAAATGTGTCTCATCCAGTTCAAGTTACGAGTACCTATGGGAGGACGGCGTCAAGTACAAGAAGCCTACAAAGCTCCCGGCGCCTGAGTATGTGGATGCCCTCATGAATTGGACGCAGAACATCTTGGATGACGAAAATGTTTTTCCAAACAAGATCGGTATGGAAGCTGGATGCTTTAGCAGAAAACTCGAATCTGACCTTCTTGTCAGGTGTTCCATTCCCGCGTAATTTTCGTGACACCATCCGTACTATTGTCCGCAGGCTATTCCGTGTGTATGCCCATATATACAGCAACCATTTCGATCAAATCTGCGCATTAGGCATAGAAGGTATACTTTCGACACCTCCGCAACGTACTTTAACTACCCCATGACACACTCAGCCCATCTAAATACTAGTTATCGACACTTTTTCTTGTTTATTAACGAGGTACGTTTCCCAAGTGTCTGTATCTACTCGGTGATTGAACCATGACCTACAGTTCGACCTTGTGGACAAGAGGGAACTGGCTCCATTGGACGAGCTCAATGATGCCATTCTTGCGGAGGGGAAGCCCCGGTAATGGTCTTCCACTGTGGTTGATGGTATCTCTACCACCATTTTTGTACTTTCCAAGTACTTACCCCGGAATGACCTCAACTGAGTTGGCTTTATTCTTCCTGTAAAATCTGTTGTTTGAATTGATAGTGTACATGATGGGGATGGTTACAGGGAGTTTCGTGTATGCTAATGACGCCCATGTACCACTGTCCCGTTAGCTATGTTCGACAATGTATTTCCAATGAAAATTGTGTTCCGTGCTGGTAAGATAGAGTGAGGATGAGTGAAGAGAAAGAAATAAAAAATTTCTATGTAGGTCGTCGTAAGCATTCCAAATGTTCGTAAGCTAATGTGCACAGGCGTTATGGGGAAGTCATATCGTCCTCTGAGTTGTATAAGTACACGAACTATGAAAGGGGGCATATATGTACCTTCACACCGGACCATTGCATGACCAGCGTTTTCAATCTCTCCTGCAGGGCAATTCTGCACTGTTCGCAGGATAATTGGTCTCCCAGAGGGGCAAGTGCAGATTCCATCGTGTTCGTTGAGAGGTCTATGTCCATTTTTCAGTACACGTTTAATGCTGGTAATGGAAAGAACCGTACCTGGTCTGGCATCCCATGCAAGGTATGCAGATGCTAATGCCCAAGCGCGGGTTAACTTCTTCTGCTCGGTAAAGTCGCAAGACACCGTAGGAGAATGGGGATGTGGGGGAGGCAATAGGAGTCGTTTGAGTGCCTCGGCGCGACCAAAGTGCAAGAAGAATAGGCGCTTCAGATACCTGGGACCGATGCGGTCGACCATCTCGTCTGTGAGTGAGGCAAGTGAAAGTGACAGAAGATGAGATGACGTAGGAACAGCGAGGTCATACAAATCATAACTGGCGGCGAGTGCATAAAGCTCAAGCGGGTAAAATGGTGCATGAGAGAGAAACAGAGCATGAAGGGGCGTTGATCGAGCAGCGTGCCGCTTGACAGAGATTCCGTAGGTGGTCATAAATACGAGGGCTGCTGATAGCGACTCAAACGACGGCGAATAATGAGCGCACGATATGTCGTAAATGGAGTGCAGTACGACGTTGAGTACCACAGAGGATTCTGGAAGCACGACCACAGATCCCATTGGACCGTGATCTGCTTTCGAAGGGGGCGGTAAGAACGAGTTGAAGTTATTGTCGGACACACAAAGCAGTAGATTTAAGTGAACGTAGAAGAACACTGAGTCCGACGATAATAGTACAAGGTCAGGCGGGAGGGAGTGAAGCTGAGCACCAGGGAAGAATGTGGTGGACACAGACACAAGCGTATTCTCGTCTGGAGGCGAGTCCGCAGGTGAGGAGGCAAAGGATTCCTAGAAAGTGCCAAGGATCTACCACACCTCCGACACGATATCGAGTAAGAAAGACGCACAGGAGGCGTTGGTACCTGAGCAAGTACGGCACCAGCTGGTAGTTCTGTCTTTTCCGCCACAGCTTTCTCAATCACAGGCCCTATGTCCATCTCCGAAGGTTCTGAAACAAACTGAAGGACAAAGTCCCAGTCGGGGTTCTCCATGACAGATCTGAAGGCTTCTGGTTGTCTGGGGGGGAGGGAACAGGTGAACTCGGTCGTTGTTTTTATAGAAGGAAAGTGTGCATGTGAGTAAACAATATGGATGAGTCGACAAGAGGTGTGGAAGATACGGTTGAGGCAGGCAAAGCACGTGGTTGGCTGAATGGTGAGCTTATTTGCGGTGCAACAAACAGATCGAGTTGCTGTTTCAGACCAACGGGTCTCGCCGAAACCCATGGTTGGTAAGCGAGTGGCCCATCCTGCAAACTGACTCTGCCATGTGATTCTATGATTGCGGCCCTTTCCCAAACATAAGTGCTCGGCGTTACCGCAACATAGACTATGGTGTCCGCGAATAGATTACCTAGTGTTGGCCTGCGCGATGTGGCGACAGACACGGGCCCAGGCGCAGTGATGTGTTCCTGCAGGGGCACTGCCCATCAAGTTGCTTGGCTCCACCTTCGATCTGATCGGCGTAGGCGAATGGAATGGAATGGAATAGCACTTGCTACGGCACAAAAGTCACATGGTCATGCCCAACTTCAGACCGCCTTTTCTGGCTCTTGAGCTTATGGATTTTTTCTCTCTGACCAAAGTTCGAATCATGCAGCTCCTGGAGCACAGTCAGCGAGCAACACATAGGGTCTTCACTGAACCTTACCATGTTTGCAAGTCTTTTCGCCGTAGAAACCGCATTCAGGTTTTCCAACGCCTTATCTTCGGACACGGAGATTGCAGTAAGCTTGGTACCTATTTGAAGTTGTGGGAGACTAGCAGTATGGAAGCATGTAGCTTACCGATACGCTCCTCGATCCGCAATAACCGACTTTCGTCCTTTTCAGTCACAAAGCTTATTGCAACGCCGCCCTTTCCCGTACGTGCCGTTCTGCCTACACGGTGGGTGTACTCTTCAGGTTCATTAGGAAGGTCCCAATTGACGACCATTGCTACGTCCTCGATATCCAAGCCACGTGCACCCACATCCGTTGAAACGAGAACTGGAACAACGGCTGATCTGAACAGTGATAGAGAAGCCAGTCTCTCGCGCTGGGTAAGTCGTGAGTGCAATCCTGTGCTCCGGATCGATAGTGCTTTCAACACATTCACAAGATATGCGACAGTATGGGGCCTTGCGCAAAATATTATGGTAGGTGGGGGTTGTAGAAATTCTTCCTCTTGGGAATCTTTCTGTAAAGGTTTCTTAGCTTTTGCCTTCGCAGCTTTTGCGATGGGAGGTGCACGCCGAAAGGATATGGTACTTTCTGGGGGATTACACAACAAGTGAAACAAGTACACCTCCCGCACATGGAACGGAAGGAGAAGGTAATGTTGCTTGAGGCTGGCAACGGTCTCGACCCTAAAAGATCACGTCAAATTGGGCACCCTCGGAATGCGCGTAAAACTCTGACGTTGTCTCGGTTCGATGAAAAAATGGGAGCATCTTCCCCGGTTTTGGCTGAGCTGTTGCCAGAGAGGTAACGGCTGGCGTGAGTGTGGCTGTGAAAAGGCACGTCTGTCTGTCTGTGGGTAAAGACCGGAACAAATATGCCAATTCCGGAGCGAAGCTTGGTGCGAGTAGGCGATCAGCCTCATCCACGACCTGTTGGAGCTGGGATCAGACACCTCACGCATCTATATCATGATAAGCAAATCCACCAAAAACTTGATTCTGGAAAAATCCCAGCTTCCACTGCTACTTTGGAGATGATCGACGACCCGACCAGGCGTTGCAACCACTACATGGGGCCGAGTATCAAGTTCAAGGGCCTGGGTAATCATGTCCATGCCCCCTACAATGACGGAAGTGCGTACACCAATGGCCGAACCAAGAACAGCAAACTGTTCTGATATCTGGAATGCAAGTTCTCTAAAGTGGAGTCTGGTCAGACGATGGGCAGTTCTGAATAGAACGTAGATGTACCGCGTCGGTGTGAGAACAAGAGCAAAAATACCATACGGATCAATGGATAGTTTTTGCAAGATTGGAAGAGCGAAAGCGATTGTTTTCCCTGAACCCGTCTTTGCGTGTCCTATGCAATCTCTACCTGGAAATGGGATCAGTCATGTACCATGAGTCGTGTAACAATGTCAGCATACCCGACAGAAGCGGAGGAACACACGCCGCTTGGATCTCGGTGGGTGTATGGATGGACATACGATGCAACGCAGCCTCTAGTGGTGCAGAAATGCCCATCTCAGAAAACGATTGCACCTCATTTAGCGGAAATTCTGTCGGTTTCACTGGATCCCGGATGTGAGGAGCTTCAGAGATATAATGATCAGGCCCCTCTTCGCATGCTCCTGAACTTTCAACGCCTGCAGGGAACCCATCCTCGCAGGCGGAAATACCTCCGTTGTCGGATAGCTCAGCTTCAGAACTGGACGAATATTTATCGCCATAACTTGAGCGAATTCGTCTGGCTGATCGCACCTCTTGCAATCGTAGTAGATCATCTGTTGTCAGCTCACTGCGCTTACCTCGACCCATTGCAAAAGACGACAGGCAGATTTTGGATAGAGGGAAATGCCATATATGGGATGCCACGTGGTCACAAACAATATCATTATGTAATGTCAAGTTGCAGTATTCTTGTCTCCCTTAAGTACTAGGGACCTCCCTAATAGTATCCTCTCGATGCCTCCGTATGACCATTGGACGTATCTGGTCTGCCCCCCAGACCATTCTTATCACCTGTATGTGCTGGCAGTGCTGCCATCGTATCTTCAATGGGCTGACGCACACTCGCAACACTATCAAGGCCGTCCTCGGACTCGACCAAGTAATAATTATCTTAGTTTATTCGGAGTCTCCACACAGTACTTAACCTCACGGATCCTGGTTCCAGTCGAGACCCATTTTGTCTACATACTAACTCGCATCATCAATGCACACACTACCCAACCACCGAATCAATCACAACATGCATGAGGCTCCTTTCCCTGTATGAGCTGTTTGCACACCTAACTGATTGGCCTTGAACACACTTTCGAACGAGTACTACGTACAGCGGCTTGCATACACTCCAGCTTCCTTTTGTCACCAACAACCACGAAAATTTGCACCCGTCCATAGTAAGCACGTCTTTGGCTCTCCCGAGCCCGAAGTGCACTATTCCGAGCTTTCTGGCTGTGATCGTCGAATGAATGCAAGAGTAATCTGTATCAGAGAAATGCCCGAGAAGCCAACTGCAATGAAATTCTCTTGAAACGACCATATTGGGTAATACCATTGTTCGGATGTCCTCCAGCGAGTTCAGGCATACTTCATGACCTTAAACGAGTGTATTTAAGATAATGTTTGCACCCCAAAGGTCACATTCAAGGAGGTCAAGTATGATACAGTAGTTTTGTCAACGACGTTACTAGGCTACATCTGTAGAGAATTATGGCAATTTTTTTAAAGGTTAAGTCGGAACACCAGGTTCCTAAAAACCGTTTAACGTGACACCGAAGCTATGAAGTTTCCTGCTCATGATTCAAGCAGCACCAGACCTGTCTAGGCCGTCGGGCAACCAGGAGAGGAGAGACGAATGATAAGACCCCAGCTTGTCACTGGAGTAGTCGGAGTTCGCCTCCAAACGGTCAATGCCATCCTCTCGGCCAGTCAATGTAGATGCAATGAAGCCTGACGATGAGGGTGTATAATCTGGATACAGGGCGTGGGGCATTTGATTTTTTTCGCCACCAAAACTCGCAGGGTTGCGCTCGTACAGAAACCCGATATTGTTCTCGGAAACATGCGTCTACTGGGGAGGTCAGAGGATGGCTGAAGATAAAAAGGAATCGACAGACAACACTCAAGTCTTGCACCATCTCCGAAAGTGTCTTTCCAGAACTGAAGATGGAAGAGTATTGGGACAAAGTTTGTTCCAGACCCAGTATGTCTTGGCAATGCGGGACCTGCATCTGCGATGCGTTGTCGTCAAAGACAGCTGCGCTGGAAGACCCATCGAGCGGTGTGAGTGGGTATAATAAGGGGTTAACTGAAAGTGGTGATGGAGAAGGTGATACGGTTATCGACGACGCAGTTGGCGGCTGTAGTGGAGCTGATATACTTTCATCATATGGAGACTGTCGTACATAGCGTCGAGCTATACGAGAACGGCGCGCTGGCCCGATGGAGGGCTCCAACACCTCAGATTCAGTGTGTAACCCACCAGAACTTCCACCTTTTGAGGCGCCCGACTTGAATGATTTATCCATCTTCTTGCCTACGAGCTTCCTTGTGCCCTTTCGAATCGGTCGGAATTTATAATCGGGGTACTTGGCATGGTGCGCAGCTGCCACTGCCGCTGCTTTATCGTTCCATATCGCCCTTTCTTCGGCCGACAGCATTTTCCAGCATTGGCCCGCAATGCGGCTCAGATTTTGTTGGCGCTTCTCAACTTCTTCAGGGATAGTCCGTTTCTTGAGGAAGTCAGAGCGGTAAAGCATAAAGGCATTTGGAGGACGGGGGATATGCTCAGTTTGTTCCTGTGGGAGTTCTTGGAGCGAAGAAATTGGGGTAGATGAAGCAGAAAAGGTTGTCCTGATGAACCACTGGGGTACAGGGCTAGAAGGAGGGGGAGCCGTAGGCGCCGATCCGACTTGGAAAGTCAAGGGAGGTGCAGAATGAGCTCGAAGGTGTACTATGGAGTCAGGAGGCATCATCGTGTAAGAGTGAGGTGCGCGCGGAGAACTGAAGGTGGATGAAGTCGTCTGAGTGTGCGAGAGAATGGAATAGTCTGCTATGTCCAGTGACTGAGCGACGGTCTACGAACTTCAAAAGAGAAAACAAACCGTTAGAGGTCATGACCAAAGATATAAAAAAAGAAAGTGTTCCGGGGATGTACGTCGAGCACAGGGGATATTATGTTGGAAAATACTGGAAGGGATCTTCGCCTTTATACGCTTCCAAGATCGTGGAAGGGTCATAGGCTCGGTTACGCAGCAATAGCATGGCGTGCCGAGTACATTGAAAGAAATGTCAATGAAAGACTTTAGAAAGGCAAAGATGCACTGTCGCATGTCATGTGACCAGGACAGAGCAAAGTCGGCAGTGTGCGGCTCCACGTTGCAGGCAAGGTTCTATTACCCCGCTTCGTAGACAGAGTATATGTGAGTCCAGTACCTGTTCAACATTCGTATGAACCATACCACGAAGCACGAAACGGTCTAGGTGTTATGGGTGTTCTCAACGAACAAGGTGCAGACTCACAAGCGGGGATGTAATTTCCACCCAAGGCACATTTGATGCCTCGTTTTCTGAGTTATCATATTGGGGAGACATGAGGCTGAGTAGCGCGGCATCAGCGGTCCGACTCGACTCCGACCTCTTTTAACAGAAATCACTAATTGCACGCATCCAACTTGTATGGATTCATGATAATTCTTGTAACCGTTAGAATTTTGCGCTGTTATTTTACCCTAAATCTAAGTCTCTGTTTGATTCATTAACAGTGAGTGGCACGACGTCCTAGGACAATACTTACACTGGGCTTCCATGGAAGTCGTTATCCAGCGCTCTTCATCGGCGGCTTTCTTCACCCTATTCATGACGGCCAAACCCTCTCTATCCTCAGAAACTTCTTCGATGAGAATAACATCGACTCCTTCTTTCTCCAGTGTCAGCAGTCCGTCAAAAAGCCGATGGGCAATTACCGCTGGTTCTGCGAAGGATCCAAGCGAATACTGGCGCCACTGAATCTCGGTATCACTAACAAGGTCACTGATGATGCTGGAGTCAGATAGAGTCAATAAACCAATTCTCAGGGGTGCAGAAGAACCCAAAGAGTTCTTCAGAGAATGCAGTAGACTCGAAGGTGTGTCGGCGATGACTCCCTGAGGAGGTTTGGATATCGTTCGTAGTAACTTTAGTGGGACTGACGGAGAGTAGTGGCGATACTTCATGCCCGGAGTAGTGGGAACCTGCTCTATCCCTTCGTCCACAAAGTCGCGACGGTGGACTAAAACCTTGGGTGGTGATCCTTGACGAAAGTTCTGTAGTAGGACCTGCTCTATTTCTTCGACAGTGACACCTCCAGGTCTAAGCACGCGTATATTTCCATCTTCGTGCAAGCCATCGACAACTGTGCTTTCCAGCCCGACGTCGCACGGTCCCCCGTCCAATATGAGTCCTACCTTCCCGTCTAAATCGTGAAGCACGTGTTCTACGCGAGTGGGACTTGGCTTTCCGGAGGAATTAGCGCTTGGTGCAGCCAAAGGGGAGTTGGAGATAGCAATGAGGGCACGTGCAACGGGGTGGGAGGGTATCCGGATGGCCACGGTTGGTTGCTTTGCTGTGATAATATCTGGTATCTTGATAGGGTCCCGAGGGAATAGGAGTGTGAGTGGACCAGGCCAGAAGTGCTGGATGAGAACTCGGTAAGAATCGGGCAAAGTATAATCGGGTGGCAGCAGAGAAAGCAACATTTTGACAGAGGAGACATGGACAATTAATGGATTGTCCGGTGGACGACCCTTGGTAGAAAATATTTGGGCTGAAGCTGTAGCGTTGAGTGCCAGAGCACCGAGACCGTAAACGGTCTCAGTTGGGAAGACGACTGGCTGAAAGGCTTCTACCAGGTGACGAGACGCAGTTCGTAAAGCCTCGAGGGTTTCCTGAGACTTGATCTGAGGCTGATCATCGGCATCGAAGGAGATGGAGGTGGGGTCGCATTTGAGTACCTGGGTCGGTAACGGCTTTGCGAACCCGGACGGGAGTCTCCACGGCCAGTTTACTCTGGCAAGGTAACGGCTGAGAGCGTTCATCCGATGACTTGCGTAGTACAGGTACATCGAGCTGTTGGGAGTAACTCCAAATCTTTTTCCTATTTCCTAACTTATGTAGAAGCAAGTCCAATGTACAAGCTTAAGTTCCTCAACCTCGAAGGACACACATCCTGTCACCCGCGCAGCCTCTCTCCCTCTCACTTATCGGACTCGGAGGGGGTGACCGGCATGTTTAGGCCAACACGTCTAGCAGTCGCCTCTATCCTCTCCTCTGATGTCAAGTCAACGAGAGGATTGTATCTTTCCAATAGAGTCTGCAGTGCGTGGTAAAGAAACAATCGTAGCATTCATCACCGTATCTCTTGCCTTGTATTCCCTCTGCGACCCCATGAAGGTCAGCATGTTCTCCATGTCATACCGGAACACGTTCGACTGGTGGTGTCGATCAAAGAGGGACCGAAAATGCGTCGAAATGACCTTGTTTCTGTCAGCTCTGGGAACTATGCTCTGCGATCCACTTAGAGGACGTCGGGAACATGCATCGACGAGGAACTGACCGACTTGGCCACCTCCCTCACCAGTCGCCGATACAGACGAGCGTATTTGGAAGTCATGGAAGACGTGACTGTGACGGTGTGACAAATGTGACTCCTTCAAAGTGATTTTCCTTTTTTGTCAAATGTGGTCGCGCTGGTCCAGCATTATTGTCCGTCCACCGCACTCGCGCACTGTCCACTCCATGCATCAAAGCGGAGAATTTGCTTTGAAGTGTGCCATGGCCTCCTCGCGGGGAGCGGTTAAAAAGCATTCTTGTTTCCACAAGTTCAAGAAACCACCCACCGTCCTCTTCCCTAGGTTCATCTTACTATGGCCAAGTTCCGCGTACCAAGTGCATCCGCCGACTCATCTGCGTTTGGTTCGGCATCAAATGTCAATCCGATTCCTGCTGCCGTGAGTGTCGTCTCGTTCTCTGCTGATCTCATTCCTCACCGCACGGCTAGCCGCAGAGAAAAGTCATCCAGAAGCCAGCGAAGATAAAGAAAGCATTAGATCCATTGTCGCGCACGCGCGTCAATACAGATAAAGCCAGAGCCACTGCAAGCAATGCCTACAAAAAGTCTCAGAAACAACCAAATCACCCGCTCCCCAACTGGGCCTATGTATTCGTTGGCAATGTACATCACTTCCTCGCAATGGTCGATCTTCGCTAACGCATGTACATCGACCAGATCGGCCCGGCTATTGATGAACCCGCTCTCATGGAACACTTTAAAATGTGTGGCAACGTCGTCTCTGCCCATATTCGGTGCAGTGGTGGGATAGCCACGACGGTCAAACCGCAGCCAGACTACTATCGGAACCACAAAGTGCATCAATATGGTGTCATAACGTTCTCTGACAAACGGGCCGTTCGTAATGCCATACTTCTAAATGGATCTCAGTTAAGGGATTGTGAAATTGCAGTGAGTAACCTACGCCGATTGAACTTGTCCATTCAAAGTATTCTCCTTCAACAAGGTGTGCCGAAGCGCTGGTGAACTTCCAGAGGTGAAGGAGAAAATCCAAAAGCGTTTGGACCAATATCGAGCTCGACATTCGTTAGCCGATGGCCGACGGGCCCAACAAAGTGCTTTCAGGTGAATAGGTTTTGCTTCTCAATGTTACCTGGTATTGAGTATAGCTGTTCAATAGATCGCTGAGGCTCGAGCCCACCATCATGATAGACCACACACATGCACTTCACAAGCGGGACAGAAAATGGAGCATTTTTGGGTTCTCCATTCCTGTGGGTCTAATGGGATAACTTTTGTTCGTTGTATTCTATGCCTCCCACTGTAGTCGATCTTCTATGTCCACTATGATTTGTATGCCAACCCCCTCTTATGTGACCAGCTGTTTTCTCGTGTGGTGTGCATGCAAGTGACCTAGTACAAGTTTGGTGCCAAACCTGTTGTGCGAAACCCAAACGAGCCACTTGCCTCTGTGACCATCACTGTGGCCGCAGCGCTGCTCGTCGTTTCCGAAGGCCCCGTGCATGGAATTGGATACCCATCGATTTTATTACTATTTTGCAGGTAGTCTTTTTTGTTTCCACCCTGATCAACGCAAATGCTGACCTCAGTTCCACAATTTCAAGGTACACTAGTCGCCTCCATCCTTCCACTGCTCTCTTGAAATGATGGCGAAAAGCGCGGCTTTGAACCCATCATCTACACCTTTCTTCCCTGGTAGCGTACGCGTCAGTGAGGGGGAAGGTCTGAGTAGGTTTGGTTCTGGTGTTCCCACACTTCGAGAGCAAGTTCAGGCATCCTCAGCGCTTTCAACCCCTCCCGCCGAGAACAATCCCGCACGGCAGTCGCCAGGCCCGCCTCTCGATAGGGACAGCCTCGTCCCTCAGCCCGACATGCGCTTTCAGCTGTCACCCACCTCTCCCAATGGTTCATCGGCCCCCCATCAGGCGGAGCAGCAGGACAGACAACCCTTTTTTCGGGCCAGGGATGCAAGCGCAGTTGGAAGTTTGGAGACCCTACCAGAGGGAGATGACGTGCCATCGTCCCTAGTGACCGACGGCGGAGCACCCACATCAGGTGATTCTTCGACGTTCTTTTCGGTCCTCTCCCACCACGCTCGTGGCCGAATCTCAACCCCCCCTGTGAACATCTTGAACCCTCCATCAAGATCATCTTCCTTCAATGCAAATGGTCATTTCATATCATCGTCTCCGGTGTCTTCTCTGGATTCGGGAAGTCAATTCGCGCCTAGCATTGATTTCTCGCATGGTCTGGAGGCTCAGCTCAAGATCTCCCCCCTTTTCCAAGATGTCATAGACCGCCTCATGCGTTGTGAGCTTACGACTCAGGAAGTCCAACGGGAACTTGGAGATGTTCATCGCAAACTTGATTTTCTTGTTGAGCGCTTCCTGAATAACGCAGTCCAGACAAGTAATACCCTCCCTGAGTTCAAGGATCCGTTCGCACCCACGGCTACTAGTCAATCCAGCTCTGCATTGAATATACCCAGGCCCTCACTTGCCGCTAATATCGCACCAAATCAATCACCCCCCTTGGATGATATCACGCAGATATCGCAACGTCTGAATACCTTAACTACGTCTGTCGGGCAACTCTTGGCTCTCCAGACCCAACAACACATTCAAAACGCAACATCTCTTGGCCGAGTTACCCCACATACCCCAGATATCCCTGCGAACCAGGCATACAACACTAACATAGGCTCCAATCCCGCATTGCTTGGACATGGTCTTCCAAATCGACCAGACCTACGTCCTTCATCTCGCGCTCCCAACCCTCCCATACGCACTTGGTCTGCAGGTAATCTTGACCTACCTCCGCGCATAGACAACCTGACTGCAAGTGGACGCATTGAACCCCCTCGTGACAAGCGCCGTTCTGTTACTGGAAACGCGATGCGGCGAGAGTCCTCTGTGGTAGGTACAAAGCACGCATAGTTAGCAGCTTTTGACCAAGTCACACTTAGATAATTGACGGTCAAGGCAGTGATTGGTCCGGTAGTGGATCATCCCGTGAAAGTGGACCAATCATTTCTAAATGGGAGCAGATGAATCTTGCTCCCGACTTGCTTCTGTCTTTGAGTAAATTTGGGTCAGTACTGGCTGTCACGCTATGCAATGTTACAGTGGACTGAGTTGTGATCATCAGTGTCGGTCCACCCAATAAGATTCAGCAGCGGGCCTTGCCTTTCCTCTTGCGTGGTTCCGACATTATTGCCCAAGCACCTCCGACGCAGGAGCGGATCGCTGCATACGTCATACCAGCCATTCAAGTTGCTGTAGTCAACACCTTGGGGCGATCACCAAATAGAGGCCCACTCGCTGTCATAATCTCTACCACAGTAGACCAGGCGACTCAAGCCCAGCGTATGATCCGCGATTTAGGTGGTCCTATTGGCATTCGGTCTGCTTTGGGCGTGGGCACATCGACCAATGCGAGCGATCTTACCCAGGAGCTCCGCCTCTTGCAACAGAACATACCCCATGTCATATGCGGTACACCGCAGAAACTCCATGCGCTTTTCACCTCGCCTGGAGGCTTACCTGGTTCAGAAGTTCGTTTTCTTGTGCTTGACGAAGTGGATCAGCTCATTGCGCGGAATTTGCATGACTTCGTGTTCAACATTGTCAAATTACTTCCTCCGCCCAGATCTCGTCCGCTGGGCACCGCCTTAACTACTTCCAGCACTAATGGTGTCCCTTTTGGCTCCTTCGATGCCAATAGTGTAGCTCCTACGATACCCAACGTCGGACGCAGGTTTTCCGTAGTCGCGCCTTCTCCATCCAACGATGTGGGCGTGAATTCATCTACGATCGAGCGTCAAACAGCCTTATTCTCCAATACCGTCCCGCAAGACGTACTGAATCTTGCCACTGCCATCCAGCTGCGAGAGCCAGTCCGCGTTCTGGTCCGCAGGGACGGAAACGTTACTAGCACAGAGGCTAACCAAGGATCTCGCGGGCTACGACAATTCTACCTCTATCTGGCTTTCACGGCTGGTGGGCGGGGCGATTCGGCTCCGATTGGTGGCGGTCATGGCATCATCGGTTCCGGTCGCGGTACATCCAGTGCTGAAAGTGCCCAAGCTCGTGAATGGAAGCTCGATGCCTTAGCCGACATCTTTGATGATGTTGAAGTCAGTCAAGCTATTGTTCATGTTGGCGGGATGAACGCTTTGGATGCTGTCGTTAACAAATTGACAAGTCGTGGCCTAGAAGCTATTCCATTGGTGAGTGGCGTTTGATAACGTTATGCATCAACTGACAAAAAGCCTTTCCAGCACGGTGACATGAATGCAGGGACCAAACTAGCCGCTTTAAATAAATTCAGAAGCGCTACATCTACCATCATGAGGCAAACCGTGCCTAAAGTATTGGTTGTCAATGACGTCCAAGTCAAAATCCCTGAGGTATCGCACGTTCCCCTCATCATCAATTATGGTAAGCATATACTCTGGGGCGAAGGACAGTAACTTTATGGTCATTTCCAGATTTACCAAAAGCAGTGGAAGAGTATGCCCATCGGTAAGGACTAGCACTATCTTTTTTTGCGAATACTTATCATAAACTTATCAGGGTTGCCCCTGCTATTGCATCGAATTATGCACGCGCTGGTGTTATAGTCAACTTTGTAACAGCTACTGGTGGCGATGTTGAGATGCTCCGTTCTATCGAGTGTTTCTACAAGTAAGTCTTTGTTCGAGTGAAGCAAGATAAGTAACTTTACTCATCATAACGCTCAGGATTAAATGTGTATGTACCCCTCGTCTTCCTCTCGTGCTTGACCCTGAAAAGAATCCTACAGCCTGAAGTCCCTATGAATCTCCGTGATATTGTTTGAAGACCTTGTATCCCTACCTGCGGTGGCCTTCGGTATTTACCCGACCTTCTTTTCTTATTTCGTTTATACTAGGCTACTATATGATCCACCCAGATTGTTCCTGGGCTCTGCATGGTTCTGTTCTATACCCATATATCTGGCAATTCTCCCATCTATCGACTCAGTCCACCCCAACACCACTGTTTCAGTAATAACTCGTTTGCCGAGTGTTCCCAAGTCTACCCACTCGGCCTCACTGTATAGCAGAATTTCCTTTTCGTTGACTACTACCGCTTTCGTCTTACTTGTGCGGTATGCTGTGTTGAGTACATGTCTCTTGATCTGATTCCACCCTCGTTTCTCTCTCGCGGATCTACCTACCTCTAATCTACGCCTACTTGGACACTCGTTATTTTCAATGTACCATCTTCACTGCAAGAAACGAGTTGTTTGATATTAGTGTGTTCAGTTGTATGCCATGTAAGCTTGTGTATCTGATCGATATGTGCGGTTCTTGGGAAATCTCCGGATGAGCAACGGTGATTGTCGATAATCAGAACTCACCTTCTGCTTATCGGAAGTGAGAGCTCCCATTTGTCGGGGTTTGATCTCAATCCCGAATAGATCAAGATTTCTCCTGTCTCGAGTCCAACAGCGAGTAGTCGTCTGTCAACAATTATGAGAGCCGTATGACTGTAATTATCACTTCCTCACCCATCATTGTCGATCGGACAGAAGGCAACTGCAGTCGCAGCCTCCTTAAACTTCAGGGTAGCAAGTGCTGGCCAACGATTAGACCCGGGATCGGGTGCCCAGACTTTGACCTGATGATGGGTTAAGTTACTACATGGGAGCTGTGCCCTTTCACGCATAGTACGTACCGTCTTATCTCTGGAAGCAGTAGCGAAGACATCACCTTCGCTACTCCAGGAACAATCCCAAATAATACGAGCGTGCGATTTGTCCATCGCAACCGGTACATACCCTGCGCAGGATGTAAAAATTTCGCATGCCGAGTGAGCGCTAACGGATCCAACCGATACACGATCAACGTACCATCGTCCTCTTTCCTAAAGGCCCTCCAAGTCCGATCCCGACTTACAGTTATGATATGTTCATCATCAGGACTAAAAGTGATACGCGTGACCGTCAATGTGTGACCCTCGAGTGGTGAGCCAAAAGGTTGATAAGTTGAAGTCGAATAGACTCGGACGACAGCATGTTGCGGGGACGTCGCACGGCAGGCGGTGGCTAATAACTCGCGTGAGTGAGAGGATGCGATGGCGATTGACTTCAAAACAGCCGGATTTAGAGACTGCCGATGTAGAAGGAACTGGTAGCTTACTTCGTATCCGTGGCCGAAGACTTTTTCCACCTCTGGCCAGAGTGTAGTTGCCGCGAGTTCACCTTCGAAAGGTCGTCTATCTGGACGCGTCGAATTGAGGTATGGCTGGGCTGTAAACGTAAATACTCTTAATTGGAATGAGAATCTAGACAACAAAGATACAGACCGTCGCTGGTCGCCTTGTTCGACAATCCCAAAGGCGGGACGCTAGCTGCAACTGGACGAGCTTGCTGATGCTATCTCAGTTCTTCGTGTGCACTCATGGACTGGATACCACACACATTGTTTTTGACAACTCCACGGACGCCTAATAACTTCACAGTCTCAACAAACCCACCTGGGGCCTCGAAAACTCGTACAACCTTCTCATCTGCGACGCTCGCAAATGTCCACGGACTGAGCCAAACAGCCCCGACTAGATCGTACCCGTGTACCTGTGGACGGGCCACCTCGTGCCAAACCCTTCCCGATGCACAGGGTACAGCGGCATGAATACGTGTCGTTTGATCTAAACTAACCTACTCGTGAGTCACGTACCTTAGCTGTGAAGTCAAAGGAGCTCACCCGACAGACATAAAGTAGTCCCCTTCCGGGCTCCAATCGACGTCTTTCACTGGGCCATTGTGTCCCCCTACCGCCCCGACCTCCATCCATTCATCGGTGTCGACACCTCCCTCCGAATAATTGGCTGGGATGGTCCGCCACCGTCTCCAACCACCACCCCATCCCCATGCCATTGCCTCGTCTCCCCTCTTCGTATGCGCCCAGATGCCCCCAACAAAGCCTCCAAAGCGTTGGCCTCCCACGTCACCAAAACGCTGACGATTTATCCATAACGATGGGGCCGCAGTAGCATCTGAGGAGGAAGCAAAAAGCGTATGACTTGGGGACCACAGTATCAAAGACGAATCTGTCGATGTCGATAGAAGGGTCGGGGGTACTTGACGGGTGCTTGTCTCTATTTGCTGAGGGGCCCATGATAGGGATGTCACGCCCCCTTCATGACCTATGAGCAGTGCATCAAACGTGATTGCAAACTGCTGGATGCTTTCCTCCACTGTAAATGACCCCAGTGACTTGGTTGCGAAGATAGACTCACCCAGTGTCTTGAAATTTGACACTGATGACATGCCGTTTGAGACTGATCTGCCTCCCACCCTCCTCCCCCTCCGTAGGATCTGCAAGTGAGGCCTCAAAAGCATCCAGAAGCGCGTCGGTCAAGCCAGTTCCGCCATGATCACCACTGTTGGCCTGAGGTTTTACAAGTATATCGATATTCCACAATCTGATACTCCCATCCTGAGAGCCAGAGGCAAGCACGAGGTGATCATCTTCGTGCAATGGTGAGAGGGAACGAAAAGCGAGGGTCCGTACCCAGTCTTCATGGCCAGGAAGGGTAGCCGAACGGACAAACTAAAACATAAATGTGAATATGAAATGTCAGCGGTTGAAAGACAGCCAACATACGAGGTTTTCTGAGCGTGTCCAAATGTTCACATTCCTGTCTGTACCAGAGATTGCAAGAACAGTGGCTACGGAAGCGGTGTAAATACAACAACCCCAAGCACTGCGCGGACAATCGAAAGGGACGAACCTTTTGATTGTGGTAAAGCTGTCATCGCGAGTGCGAGTGGATATCGACCCTGTAAATTTATTGTCTGGATTTTCTCAATATGATCTGGAGTATGCGTTGGTTGTGACCGCCAGCTCTGGAAAACAATATAGTCGAACCTTTCTTTCCTTGCTCAATCTTCCATATCTTCACGGAGGAATCTGAGCTACCCGTCACCAAAAGGTCATTAAATGAAGTGAGCGCGGAGATGGACTGCTGGTGGGCTTGAATGGCCAAAGCGTGTGCCCACTTTGACCGACATGCGTCTGTTAGTAGAGGGGGAGGTACGATAATAGACACGAACCTCACTCTCGCCCTTTCTCCATGCCCGGACTACACCTTTTTCGTCTGCGCTGAAAAAGAAAGCATTGTGAAGGAACTGTACACAGGTCACAGTACCCTCATGGCCAAGAAGTATCTCGTAGACGCCATGATCATCTGGGTCCTGTGGAAACGTGTGATTAGTCAAAGTCCGCAGGAACAACGCGAGCTTCACATCAATTCTCCAGAGTGCAACAAGGCGACCGCACCCGAACGTCACAGTGGTTGAGTCCGGTGATATGTGTGCTGCACGGTTGAAGCGGTTAGTGGCAGCCGAGATATACACGGTAGACACTTGTAGTTTGGTCATTGGGGACGCACCCGTCTCGTTGACCTAAGCCGAGGGTCAGCTTTTCCTCCAAGGACATCATTGACGACCCACGCGGAAGAGAATTTACTGGTTGACTATGTAACTTTGCTGTCAATCTATGTAGGTGATCATCTTATCATATCACGTGCCAACCTTATAGCACTTCAAAGTACATTAATTGCACACAGAGTGAAAAGTAACAAATACAAGCCATCCCATCTGTCATTCCTTTGTTCACGTCAACCAGCTGTGCGATTTGACAAAGCCTGGTTAGCAGTGAGAACGACGATATCAGCTCTTCGATGTACTCCTTCACGCGTTAGAAACATTGAAACGAACGGCATAGAGTCTTTAGCACGGACCACGAATCAGCCCAAGGTGTCTTTGATATCAGCGACACGCAAGTTACGCCCTCAAGGATCAACCCCCCACCCCTCACGATTGATGATCAATCAGTCGCAGAAAAGAATGGTCTTGTCAACGTCACACACATTTTTTCCCCTGAGGTGTGCCCTTTGTCGTCAGGAACGTCGTCAAGGGTTGTATTTGGACCGGTGAGGTGTGTGACGATCTTGGTTTCCGTTTCGCTGTACTAGGCACTCACCTCACGAGGAAGCAGCAATGATGAGACCATCATTTCACTTCCTCCTCGCCCCCTGAATTGGTGAACATGAAACGACTTCAAATGATGTGCTTACGGATCATGGCCTCAAGCTCAAAGACATCGAAAGAGAAACACTTTTGAGAAGAGTCGATGGGGACGTTCCGTCAGACGTCGTATCTCCGTAATGCTAGCATAGGTGTCGTAGTAGGTACTCTCCTGCATCCGAGCATGTTGGTTCCATAGGCTTCGAATCCAACACAACGGAGACCTCGGTATATAGAACAGAAAAGGCTTGGGAACAGCTATGCGCTGGATGATCATGAACCGTTCCATGATTGCTGCGCTGGTGACAATGCCAGTCTATGGGTCCGAGTGTTGCAAGCTCTTTGCTTGCTCCCTCCTCAGCTTCTCTGCGTCCATGCCCGCCACGTTTCCCCGGAATCTCTTCCTCATGTCCAGCTATGGCCATTATGAGCGTGGTTTTTACAATTAGGAATAAAGCAGCTCGCCATATTCCGCTTGCATTCAAACGCAGCCTTGCGTAGGTTTTGACAAGTTTCTGGCAGCTCATCTGCGTGCTGTTTCAGACATTCAGAAGGGAGCCGTCCATGCCTCTGAACACAGTCAGATTCCAATAGACAGGTTTTCAGCGCAGTGAGAAGAGCATCACACGATGAGGACATTGCCCGAACGTCCAGTGAATGGTGTGACGTAACCTGTGGGTTTGAGTTCTACATACAGTCGACTCGCCGCCATGCCCGTCCCTGTCTCCTTGCGCGCACTCTTACGCACAACGCCCACCGTCGCGCCCATCGCCCATCGCACCGTGCTCAGTGTCTCAGGTTCCGACGCAACCCAGTTTCTCAACGGCCTTCTTGCAATCACCATACAAGGTAGACAGTGCTATGGTGCATTCCTCCACGCTCAAGTAGGCCACATCGCTATACTCGTGCACAACGTCTAACCCATCCGTTTCTGCTGTTCATAGGGCCGTGTTATCCACGACGTCTTCCTATACACGCCCGCATCCCAGACTGTCCCGACATACCTCGTCGAGTACGATGGTTCCCCATCCGAGTCACAATCGCTGCTAAATGTTCTCAAACGATATGTTCTTCGCTCCAAAGTACGCATTCGGGACGTCACACAGGAGTGGGACATCTGGGCCGCATGGGGGAACGACCCCTCCTCCTCGTCCGCAACGAAAGGAAGCAATGAACTAAGGAATTGGGAGTGGGCGAGGAGCGGCGCTGTTGAGCCCGTCTGGCAGAATTCCATGCAATGGCCATGGGGCACTGAGCCAGGTGTGCTACTAGATCGGAGAGCACCAGGGATGGGTCGACGGATTATTGTTCCTAAGGGTGAAAAGCGTGCGTGATACACACCTTGTCGCTTTATTCGGTGCTCATGGCTTCGGAATCGCACAGCACGCGAAACCTCGACACACGACACCTTGGGGAGCGATGCGTATCTGCTGCATAGGATCTTGCATGGTGTACCTGAGGGTACCGTCGACATCCCACCGCTACATGCGTTTCCGATCGAGTCCAACCTCGACGTAATGGGTGGTTGTTCGTGGCAATTTGTACCTTTACACCTTTAGGTTCTGATAGTTTTACATTCGCAGTGGACTTTCGAAAAGGCTGCTACGTCGGACAAGAGCTAACAGTGCGAACGTACCACACAGGCGTCATCCGAAAACGCATCCTCCCCGTCACCCTTTCAATTTCGTCTTCGGTACAAGCTGCTCCACTCAATATTTCCATCAAACCGTCCGTTGTTACCCCTCCTTCGATGGAGTCTGACCCAGAGCCCATTCGCATTCCCCGCCTGCGCGGCACGTCTACTCTCCTTACGTCAATGTCGACACCTTCGCTAGGACCAGGCAGAGCAGTCGGCCTCGCCCTGCTCCGACTGGACCATCTCCGGCCGAGTATAGAATTATTCACAGACGGCACAAGTCCAGAGACGCCAGGGGAGAGTGGGAAGCAATGGAAAGTTGATCATTGGTGGCCCGGTTGGTGGCCTGAGCGACCTCCAGGGGAAGTGACGGACGAATAGATAGTTTGTAGTCAGCTAGAATGGCACGTCTCTCCACTCGAGACACTTTCAGCCAGCACGCTTGCAACGATGTATTCCCCATCGTGACTGACAGAAACGTCGAGGAGCGTCCCAGCGGCTGTCTGACACACGAGCTGAGGCTTTGACCTTGTCTTCTTGTCAAAAGATTTGTATGTGAGGTCCTTCCACGTCGGTCGGAGCGGGTAAAGAGCTTTGTACGCTGCCTCTTTCACTGCCCACCTATGAATCCAGTTCAGCTGGGCTTTGATGGAAGAGATCAACCCGCACCGCACGCCCAGAAACCGCGCTGCCACTATTTCATCCATTGTTCCCATGCAACGGTTGTCTTGCTTGTGAAACGGGTTTGCGAGCGCACGAAAAGAGTCCAGTTCGACTGGACTGAGGATGCGAGATGCGAGATTGAATGCGCCACGCCGTCGAACGAGGGCGACGATGCGAGGGACATGGAGAATGTCGATGCCTATTCTATGGGCGGGCATGGTGTACGTACACGACGACAAGTGGTGTACACGAGAACTAGTCAACCACTGCAATATTTTTACTCCCATCCTCACTCGCCTTCCTCGAGGAAATCTCCTCGGTCCAAATCATTGGGCTGTCATTCCAACGGTCATTTCCGGTGCAAGGTACAGGTACAAGTAGTCTCACCTCCTTGGGCTCCTCGTCTTCGCCATATTGCATCGTGAAATCGATATGACTGACGACGACCTCAAGAGACTCCGTCGACGTTAAGTCGAGGGGAAGGAACGACACCAGTGGATGGTCCTCTATCTGCAAAATTGGATGCCATAGTCGCACGAAGATCGCGAACACGGCACGACATACCAGTTGCACCAATGCCCGGTTAAGCTCATGGAATCGACCACTGTCTCGACGGCCATCCCTCGCTGATGACAGAAGTAATGGATCTGGATCAAGGTACCGCGAGATATCTCTCCGTGTACGTCTGCCGTTTCGCGGTTCATCGGAGGTGGTGTCAGAGGATGAAGGAGCGGAAGAGACTAAGTCCATCTTGGACATGATGTTTATCCAGGGGATCTCGAGGTTGACCATCGCGGACATGGCAGAGAGAACGCCACTAAGAGTTCAGGGAAGATGGGCATAGTAAAAGAAAGAAGTCAGATACGCACCTGAAAAACTTGTATCGGTCTTCCATGAACTGAGAGTCAATGAGGTACACTGCGCAGGTGCGTATCCCCATGCGTTGCAGATTTCGTGCGAGTGTTGGAAGGAATGGGTGATGGGTGTACAGTTCGATTTGACCCGGACAATCGATGATAAGATAATCCTCGTCGTATCCGCCGAGCTCTTCCTCGAGCCAGTCCATATTCTGTAGCAAATATCTGCCAGCACAATCCAGCTGGTTCTAGTTAATACTGCAGCACACTTACTCACTCAAAGCAATATATGAGGCCGCCGTTGGGACCCATACTCATTTCAGACATGACATCGTCGAGCGTGATGAGTTCCCTGATGTCCACTGCTGGTTCGTACTCGAATGCATCGCCTGTCGCGGCAGGGTCAAGGTTGACGATGTGCGCGGAGCGACGGGCCATACGAAGATGAGTGGCGAACGCGGTGCTGAAGGTCGATTTGCCTGCTCCTGCGGGGCCAGTGATGAGCACGGCATAGCGCATGGTTGCCCTAGTGGTACTTGGTAGATAACAGAGATCTCCTTTAAACTCCGCGTGCTCGCTCCTCTCGCCGTCATGTCAAGACCGCCCGTGTGCCCTGAACAGTCTGCATCTGGCATCGCCGTCGACCCGCGCACCCTCGAGCGCGTCGTACCAGAGTCGCGGCGAGCAGATGGATCGTGGGTATTGCCTGGCTTGGTCGATGTTGAGCTGACACTCGATGTTTGGGTCACAGAGTCAGAAAAGAGCTAAAAATTCGGCCGGGGTTTACTCCGCAGGAGGATGTCTCGCGATTTCGCGGAACGCGCCAGAAACAGATGGATGCAGTTGCACTTCCAAAGGGCCATATACTTGGTTGGGTCGCCCCCTCGTCGGACACCCAGAAAAAGGCCAAGACTAGCGCGAACGCTCCCCCTCCAAACAAGAATGCGAAGCGACGCGCTAATCGAAGAGCGAAGGTCGCTGAGGCGGTGGTCAAAGATAACTGGGAGGACGAGGATGAGGGGGAGGGGTCTGGTGATGCAGCTAGTGGTGCACACGTAGATACCGAAGCGAGCAAGAAATCTCAGGGGACGCCGTCGACAGCAGCCAAGGATGCCAGTCACGACAAGGCAGAAGGGGACCTAGATCTTGCAGCGGAACTCTCAAAGCTCAATGTAAAATGATCCATGGTTCAATATTCTTTCTATGTACAACTAGCGCAGATCTAAGCGGATGGATAGAGATTAATTAAACACGGCACGACAACAGTCTATCACTGGTTTCCCGGGTGATTAAGTGGGGGTAAAATGTCAGTCTAGTGCGACGAGGAGAGGGGAGGGTTACGAAGACACAGGCGGTGGTGCAGTGCGTGGTTTATTGAACTGATATAGTTCCATACCGATGACTATTACAAAAGCGAATCCGCTGAGTGCAGCTGCATGTTTTGTCGTTATTGAGACGAAAGAAATTCACGAGTATGAACGTGTACTGACCAACCGCATTGCGTGTATTGTCCCACTTGACTTCTTCCATGCTTGCACGCAAGTCACCTATCTCGACGATAGACTTGCCGAGTACTTCCTGGAAGCGAGGATAAGGGATGGAAGAGTGAAGCATAGTGGATGATAAAAACCTCAATGGACATGCTCTTCTGCTTTAGCTCTGCCTTGCTCTCGTTTTTGCGAGTGTCCAGTTCCATCTGGATCCTAGATTGGGCGCGATGACATGGCTCGCACAAGAAAGGGAGAGAGACGTACTCGTGCTTGAGATTGCCTAGGTCCTCTTTCATCTTCACGTCGAGTCTGTCGACCTCCCTGCGGAGAGTGGCGATTCGCTCCCGCATGGCGGTGATCTCATTGCGTGAGCCGGCAGTCTGCTCTGCTCGTAGTTTCGATAGTGCAGCACGAAAGAGGTATGCTTGCTACGAATGCATGAGTGCAATTCGGTTGTATATATGCAGAGAATTCGGTATGTACGTTGTCCAAGTCCTTTCTTGTGAGTCCGTCTCTTTTCACCCTGTCGAACCGATCTATGAGTAAACCGCGTGTTGCACGGGTGAGACTGCGTGCGACGGGAGTGGGGAAGGTGCGCTCGAGTGCGGCAAAGAATGCATGGGTGTGGAAAGGAGGGGGAGGCGGGGAGGGCAGAGGTGGACCGTGCAGGAGTCGAGTGAGGGACATGAGGTGCACAGGATTGTGTGCAGTACTATAAAGGCTCGCTGCTCTATTCGTCTCCCACCATGGCTCACTATCCATTCCCCTCGACCCAGTCCCACTCGCCCTACTACGGATACGCATATCCACCGCCAACGACACCGTCCTCCCACTCCCACTACAGCACTCCCCGCCGCAGAAACAACTCATTCAGCCACGCCTACGCCCCATCCACCGCGTACCCCGCGCACCACGCACAGAATTACCTCGCCGTGCCTGCCACAACACCGAGCCACCGCAGCAGGAGCAGGTCGAGGTCGTCGCATGGCCATACACCCACCCCGCACCACCACTCTCGCACTCACAGCCAGAGTCGTCACCACGGACATGGCTACAGTGCCAGCGCGTCCATGCACACCCCGTCAACGGCACATTCCCACCTAGTATGTTCGCTCTATCCACCCTATCTGTCTGTTCTCTCATCTCCTTCGTAGGACACTCCCAGCCACCAATCCCATCGTTATCCCTCCTCAGCCCACTCCCACCACTCCCACCATTCTCATGCCTATTCTCATGCTCCATCATCGCACCACCATCCCACTCGCCAACGCACACTCTCCATCAGTGACCGCGTCCGTCAATTCTTTGGTCTCGACCCACCCTACCATCACCACTCCACCAACACCGGCCGCAGACGTCATAATTCCTTCTCCAGTTACAGAGACGACACCAGACTGCGCAGGAGCAACACCCGGACCGGACCTTTGTTCTTCGGCCCCTCAGATCACCGGCGCTTTGTCGACGAACATGGCAGGGAGGTAGACCATCGCGGGCGCATCATCCATAGATTCTAAATTCCCCGCGCACTCACAAGTAGAATCTGATGGAGGTAATCTCTCGTACTTATCCCATGCTCTCTGTCGTATCGATTCCCAGTAACAGCTAGTATTTATGGACCATGTACAGTACTGATCGAAACCTATGTTAAGGTATGATTTGCTGATAGAGTTTGTTCGCAACATGGCGCTGGAGAATGCCATCAGAGTCTCTGTGGCCGCCAGTGACCATGAAGCCTTTTCGCTACATCCACCTCTGCCTCTGACAGTCCATTCCGTTGCTTTCCGATAGATGTCGAAAAGCCAAGTAACAATGCTCGTCCTTCGAACAATCCTGGAGCCAAAGGCTGGTCGTCCTCGGCGTCCTCATCCACTGTAATACCGTTCTGCAGCTCTCCTTGGTCACTCTCATGAAAATCGTCTTCGTCTTCGAACACATTCGGGTCGTACTGGCCTTCAAAGTAATCGATGTCCTCTACAGACCCATATTCAGATCCGTAGCCGTGTTCCGACTCGTGTCCTCCCACCTCGCGGAGGTTCAATTCTCCATCGTAATCATACTCGTAGTTATCATATGGGGCGTCGAGATCTCGTGCCAGATCGATGTCGTGCGCGGTGTTGAAATCATGAACGACTCCATCGCTATCAGCCTCGTACTGCGGCACCACAGAGTCGCAAAAACCGAGCCCATCGAATGGCGGACAATTGACAAGATCGTAGTAAAGGTCGGAAAACTGTTCCTGTTCTCCAATAGTCTGGAAATATTCCAGAGCGTCGTTTTCTAAAGAAATAGCTGACGTAGCCTCCTGTAATTGGGCTGCTGGGGACCTGAAATGAAACGGTCGAGCACATGTTCGGGCAGGTTGGTGGCAAATTTCATTTGTGTGGTTGTCATTTATTCCGCTGGGTATTTCAGAAGGTTCCAGTTGGTATGCCGATATCGACCGGGGTACCTCTAGAGAAGAATCTACGAATGGAAGGATCCCAGTCTGTGGATGGCCAATATCCAATTCGCTATCTGGTATTTCAAGATGACGGTCCTCAACTGCGTCTGGAACAGGGCTCGGCACAACAAGTCGAGAGATTGATGGTTGTGGATGGAAGGTGACACTCTCGGGTGAATAGCGCTGTTGGTGATACCCCCCCTGAGACGCAGAGTGAGAAGGATGGAGTGAGGAACTTCGATCATCACCACTGTTATTGCCTCTTTCCCGCACTTCCGGGGGGGAATGAGACCGAGATGACAGCCTTATTGGTTGCGGTGGTGAAGGTTTACTGTGAATTGCTTGCTCATCCATTTTACCTGGGTCAGGTGGAGCAAACCAGTGGCTACTGCGGAGATTCAACACGACGGAAGCAGCAGCTCTTGCGTCAGATTGCACAGGGTCTGATGGGCAGTCGTTTTGTGATTCGAGATCCCACACGACAGACTGCGGTCTTGCCAACGGACCTTGCGTTTGCCCGAGAGGGGCGGGGCCTTCGCTACCCCCTTTAGTTGGGATCTGGCCGCCAACTGGAGTGTCAACTTTGTCAGAATGTGGATGGTTAGACCGGCTAGATGTGGAATTCGGGCTTGATCGTTCGGATCCTACATCGTCTTCGACGGTAGTGACGTGCTGGGATGGTTTGTTCAGAAAAGCGAGCTCCGAAAACACAACAGGGGTAGGGGCTGGAGAGCTCGATAAGCTTTTTCGATGAGATCTAGAAGCCCTTACCTGATTTCTTTGACGAGACCTTCGCCTTGATTGATGCCTTTCCCTTGCTAAAGACGCCCAGGTGTCCAGACTGGAGCTAGAACCAAAAAAAAATTGAGCCTTGAAAGCGCCCATACGACGGGGGATCACTTAATACGGACAATAAGTCTGTCCTTCCTGACATTGGAAGCTGAAAACCCGTGCATGAGCGCGAAAGCCGCCGGGGTGAAAGCATGTGTTTTCTTCTTCGCTTTAGGGGCTTTATCCTTGTTACGTGGAGATTTCACGATCTCACGTTTCTGTCTTTTCCGTTCTCGACGCTCGGCGAGTCCTGTCAATTGCGAGGGTTGAAGTTCGGTTAGGTTTGTAAACATTTTTGTGAGCGCGAGAGACTTACGAGCTACGCGTTCCACATCGCTCGGTGGTGTCTTCTTCCGCTTCGCGCGCCCAGGCGATTTCTTTCTTGTGGGCTCGTTTTCTTTGTTCGAGTCGGCGTGGCAAACGCCATGCTTATTCAAGTTGTCTCCTCCGTCCGACTTTGGGGGTGAACAAGGTTTGCGTGGACGAAGGACAGGCGTATCGAATCCAAATCTGTTGTCGGTCTTTTGTACTGGTGTTCCCTGCAGGACCAGACACTGGTCGTCGATGGGACCATATGCTGATAGATAGGCTCTTTGCTGCTCGATGTAGCCCTGTACGAAGCGTTCCTTGTTCATGTCTGAGATTACGTGCACGATCGAGTCGCCTGTTTCGCGTCGCAATTTTCAAGGTCAAGCACAAAGAAACCCTCATCCCACATTTTCACTCGTACAAGACAGTTCCCCTCGCATCGCGCGAAATGGTGAAACGCAAGCCCTCTATCGCGACCATCGATGGTGCACAATGTGCCAAACGCTCTAGGCTTCATTTCGAGAGTGGGAGCTCCCCGCCCATGACAGTCACCATCCGAGGAAATGTTTTTGAGCCCACTCCTGCCTTTGACACCTTCTGGAGGTTTGCCGCTGAAAGACAGAGCATTGACGAACGCCGGCGCTCTGGTCATCCAGCACCGTAAGTATACACATGCCATCACCCTCTCATCGATTAGGATCTGACGTTCTCGAAAACAGATGGACAGAAGACCCCATTCTACAGAATCACAAATTTTGTAACACGTTCCGAATCCTGGACCGCGGTTGCCAGTTTCTCGTCACCGAAGTCATTGAGACAGGTCCCCAGACCCTCGAGGAAGTAACGTTCCGTGTCTTGCTCTTCAGCTTGTACACGAATCCCAAGACATACGAAACACTTCGGAAGAAGATTCATTCTTTCACTTGGAAGGGATACAAACGCGCCAACTATGAAAAAGTCCTGCGTCAGCTCTACAACGGGAAAGGCCCCATCTATACTGGTGCATACCAGAAACCAGCCCCAGATTTGGGTTTCGCGGAGGCCTTCATGAACCACTTGGCATTCATGGAAGTCCTTATGCAAGAACTACCAGATCGGCTCAACAAAGCCGAATACATGGCTGACGTGTTCGAATGGCTGCGAACGTTCAAGAGTATGGGCGATTTTACAGCTTACCAACTTCTCCTCAACCTGTCCTACTCCAATGTCATGAATTTTTCTGACCATGATTTCGTCGTCATCAGCATTGGCTCTCGCCGAGGGCTTCAGCGGTGCTTCGATGGTAACGTCCCTCGTTCCGCAGAGGTTGATCTCGTTCGGTGGATGCAGTTGAGCCAAAGAAGTCACTTTTCTCGTTTGGGGCTAACGTTCAACGGCCTTGGTCACGAACGCCGCCCCATGATGTTGTGCGACATCGAGCATACGCTATGCGAGCTCGACAAATACATACGCAAATGCAATAATCCATCATCAAAAGGACACCTTTTCAGAGGTACTGGGGAACTTGGGGAAATACGCATACCAATGGCATGGTGTCACGAGGATAGGCGCATTTTACGCATTAAGAACAGGGTGGAGGCAGAAACAGAGGCTCTAGAAAGATTTGTGGTGGAGTCAATTGTAGATCATCGTCTTGTGGATGGTGTACAAGAGTTTCTGGTTTTCTGGGAAGGGTATGGAGAGGATGAGGTAACTTGGGAGCCAGAGGAATCTCTGGTGGAGGATGTACCCAACATGGTCAAAGCTTATTTGAAGTCAGTGAAGGTGAGTGCATTCTGTGCTATGAAGTGGCAGTCAATGAATCATACCACAGGATAAGAGGCTTGCCATCCAAGATTGATGTGGACACAAAATCCACGTAGGGAGTTGATGCGGATTCGTTATCTCACGCAACTTATCTTACATAATCACAAATATCTTCTCGCATGTGCCTTACAACTCCCAAAACATGACCATATTTGGTAACTAGCTGAACTGCAATTTCCCACCCCCTCCTTGAGAGTTTCCTGGTCCCTATGTACTGTACATGATATGTTGTGTTAGCATAATTGCATTCTTGAATGACTCTCAGACTCTGGCTCTGGATAGATGCTTTGTCAACAGGTTGTGCTGTGCACAATCTCCAGCATCACACCATGCTCAAGTTGATTTGGTTCAATTGAACAGCCAAATTCATGAATAGAATCAATTTGATGCATCCAAATAGCCTCAAGAGGCTAATACATTTGACTATGGAGCAAAAATCTAAATCCGTCTTCTAATATGTTATGTCATAGTGCCATGTATTGTGTTTGAAGCAGCAGCTGTAGCAAGTTCAGGCCAACCAAGGCTGCAGTTCAACTGTCGCTTCACATGGCATCTTTTGTATTCTACTAAACAGCCCAATCCCAGTGAATACAACATGTTGGATTACAGTATGCCTCTCCTTCGTTAGTGTGATAGCATCATAGAGATTTCTAACATCAACTTTGATGACTATGATCGTCCGCCGCAATCGCGAGTCCTCGATCACTAGGCGGACCTCGCGCCGTTATCTTCCTGCACAATGACTCGGAGAAGCACAGCAATGCACAGTGGTAATAAACGATAAGATCTAATATCATGTACACGGATATTGTATCCAGAGAGCATCTATCATAGTTTTTGGATGACGAGGGCTGACGCAGCGCCACCCTAGACCAAACAATGAGTGGCTGAGTCTTCAAAATTGGATCAGAACTTACGCCATTGCAAATGCCTGCAGCGCCATATTCGCCCGATTTCAACCCATGGACCATAGAGACAATGATACGCGAACCGGAATTGCCGATCGCATGACCAAGCGCGACGGCACCACTGGGATAAGGTGAGTACAGGCGGTGCGACATGTCAAACTAGCTGACTTACCCATTCACGTTTACCTTGGCAGGATCGATCTGAAGCACTTTCTCAGCGACGCGTACGACGACCGAGAAAGCCTCGTTGATCTCAAATCGCGCGATATCATCGACGGTCAGGTTTGCCCTCTTGAGTGCTAGTGGCAGAGCAACAGTAGGTGCGACGGGGAAATCAATCGGCTCCACGCCGGAATCAGCATATGCTATTGAACGAATAAGCCAGGCATCAATCGGACGACAACTTTCTGTACGTACAGACCACCCTGGCAAGGGGCTTGATGCCGAGTTCCTTGGCTTTCTCAGCAGACATCAGAATCAATGCTGATGCACCGTCGTTGAGGTTCGACGAGTTGGCAGCTGTGATCACACCTCCGGGCTTGAAAGCCGACTTGAGGGTGGGAACCTTGTCGAAAATGACCTTTTTGTACTCTTCATCTTCTTTGACGATCGTGTCACCTTTCTTGCCCTTGATGACGACGGGGGCAATCTCGTTATTGAAAACACCTTCTTTCCATGCCCTCTCCGAGCGTTTATACGACTCGATGGCATGGACATCTAAAGATTCGCGAGTGATCTCATACTTCTCGGCGGTGGCTTCGGCACAGTTGCCCATAGCGAAGTTGTTGTAAACATCCCAGAGACCATCGCACTCTACCGAGTCCTTCGCCTCGAATTTGCCATACAAGGGGTTAGTTCGGGGTAGCAGGAAACTGAGTGATCCGGTGTCAACTGATGTGATATTGGAGCCGAAGAAGGGATACGTACGGTGCATTGCTCATGCTCTCCATGCCGCCAGCAGCGACAACGCTTTTGTAACCTGATTCGATGCTCTGCGCTGCAAGCATGATGGATTTCAAACCACTAGCGCAGACTTTGTTGATGGTCGTCGCGTCAGACGAGGGTTTCATGCCTGCGGCGAGCGCAACTTGACGTGCTGGGGACTGGCCCACACCTGCCTGAACGACATTTCCAAAATATATTTCCTCGACCACAGCAGGGTCGACTTTTGATTGCTCGAAGGCATGTTTGAGGGCTACGGAGCCTAGCTGTGGTGCTGTGAGGGATTTGAGGGCGCCATAGAGGGATCCCACAGGAGTCCTGGAGGCAGCAACAATGACGGCTTCGTGGGTCTGCATCGACAAAATCAGTTCATCCGTGGGTTATATCGCAGAGATGGACATACCATGGTGCGAGAGAAGGAAGACAAGAAAGAACGAGTTGAAGAATGGGAGATGGACGTGAACCGAGTTAAGAGCATAACTTTATCGGGTCAATCCTGGCCAATCGTTATCCGAGATGGAAGATGGTACGATCAGTTAAATCGATTGATGGTACGAGAAATAACGTTGAGGATGAACCAGTACCACACCCAAGGTGCTGGCGGCTGGCCCCATCGTAAGAGCGAGGAGCGCAGCGGAAACCGGCTACGACTTTGTCATGTGAAAACTGCGATCATCATATACCAAAGTCTAATAACGTGCTAAGCACTGTGAACCAAGCCTCTAGCCAACGTAGATGATAGTCTTCTGCCTCAAATCCGTCATCCTTGGTCGCCTCGAGTATTTCTTCCACAACTGCACTAGTCCCACAAGGATGCAAGTACCAACACTGTACATCGAGGGTGGGATGGTCACCGAAGGACAGTATTGGGAAATTCGCGCTCGCCTGTCCGATAGCACAAGCCATCACTTGTGCACCATCGAAAGCATCCCGACGGAACAAGGGTATCTGGGACACCTCCGTTAAGTCAAGCGGTGCACCACCTGCTCATTGTAGATGTGTGACATGGATGATGGAAGGAACATTTTTACAACATACTTGAGTCATCCGCAGAGAAGTAAAATGTAGGGACTTGGAAAGTGGGAGACAAGACGATGTATTGGTGACAAACGACCTCATGAAGTGCCTTTGGGGGAGCTGCTGCACAGTCGGCTGTTTCCTCCTCAATTACCAAGTCCTGGGCCACGTCGCCGACAATAGTGGCTCTTCGCCGCCTCGGTGTTGTGGTAACGCGCTCCATGAACCCAAATCCCGGTATGTACTACGCTGGATGGGCTATCAAATTGCGGCAGAAATCAAGTGCGAATGCGCACAGCATGTTCTCTCCATGACCAACCGAGCTTTCCGCTGATTTCGCAGTGTGTGGCTCGTGTCGAGGGTGCATATGCCTGTATGAATTTCTTGCAAGCCTGGTCGAACTCTGGGCGTGCAAAGGTCATAGTCGATGGTGGAGGGGATGTGTGGCGTGGGAATCAGCTATAGCAGTAGCGAAATAAGGTTCAGCCACTCATCGACCAAATACCCAACCCATCTACGCCTAAACCACAGGCACCCGGCTCAAGCTGTCTTTTCAGTTCAACTCACCATGGCCGTAGGAAAAGTAAGCAGCGACTTGTCATACATCCGTATTGTTGCTGATGGTCCACAAATATTGACAGAACAAGCGTCTCTCCAAGGGTAAGAAGGGTATCAAGAAGAAGGTTGTCGACCCATTCTCGCGTAAAGGTAGGGATGATGATTGCAGTTGAGATACATTGAACTGACGGTGTACCTAGAATGGTATGACATCAAAGCACCGTCCATCTTCGAAGTCAGAAATGTCGGAAAGACGTTGGTCAACCGATCGCAGGGCCTCAGTAAGCACTGTCGTCAGTTGCATAATGGAATCTTTGATGGGTAATGCATCCTTTAAAGAGAACGCCAATGACTCCCTGAAGGGCCGTATCGTCGAGGTTTCTCTGGCTGATCTCCAAAAAGACGAGGAGCAGTCGTTCCGTAAAATCAGGCTACGGATCGATGAAGTGCAGGGCAAGAACTGTTTGACCAACTTCCACGGGATGGACTTTACATCAGACAAGCTTCGCTCACTCGTGCGCAAATGGCAGACTCTGATTGAGGCACACGTGGACGTGAAGACGACGGACGGCTACCTCCTCCGGCTGTTTGCCATTGCTTTCACGAAGCGCCGTCCAAGCCAAGTGCGCAAAACCACGTACGCACAAACGAGTCAAGTGCGGGAAATCCGGAAAAAGATGTTTGAGATCATGACTCGGGAGGCTACCAGCTGTGATTTGAAGGAGCTGGTGCAGAAGTTCGTGCCTGAGGCTATTGGACGGGAGATTGAGAAGCATACACGAAACATTTATCCGCTACAAAATGTCTACGTGCGCAAGGCAAAGATCTTGAAGGCACCCAAGTTCGATATGTCCAAGCTCCTCGAGCTTCACGGGGAATCGACCGATGTGCGTCATTGTGTCCATTTGCTGGTTCTCGATTGACCGAATGACCTTTGCAGGAGACGGGAACTCGGGTTGTGAAGGACTTCAAGGAACCCGAGATTCTTGAGTCGGTATAAAATGCATCCTTTGCTTACCCATCGCATACCTACTATGATTTCCCCACCTATGTACACGGGTACAGCCAATATATGAGCATGCCACCAGTCAGATATGGTGTGATTGCCCTCCCGCAAGAGTCGGATAGGGAACCAGCTAAACACCGGCGCAGGCTGAATATCAAAAGATAGTCCAAAATTTGTCAGATACTTGTTCCATCGGAGATTTCGCCAACATGGAAATTATCCGGTGGCATGACGACAGAGCCGATGCCTGCGAACATCCGCACCGCCCGCCGAAGATGTCCAAGGCCCAGACTTAAATACGAACACATCCCTCAGAGCCAGGTCTCACCCAGGATCGATTCGACAGCGATGTCCGACGTGGAGTACTTGCAAACGCTGCTCGTTCGATACCCGGACTTCCCAAAGCCGGCATGTTTTCGTCCACTGGTTCCGCGATGACAACTGACGGCCCCCGCGCAGGGTGTCGATTTCTTGGATATCTTCCCCCTCCTGCGCGACCCTCTCGCCTTCGAGACACTCATCACACACTTCGTCCATCACATCACTTCCCACACCATACCGAAGTCGGTTCGGAAGAAGGTCGATGCCGTCGTCGGCCTTGATGCCAGAGGGTTCCTACTGGGCCCGATCATTGCTTTGCGACTCGGTGCTGCATTCGTTCCGGTCAGAAAGAAGGGTAAGCTCCCGGGTGCGTGCGTTTCCGCCACGTACGAGAAGGAATATGGCCCGGTGAGCTCGTCTTCCCATGTGCCTTGGATGCCTCCCGCTTATCGTAATCGGGGGGCAGGATACCTTTGAAATGCAAAAAGACGGCATCCAGCCCGGTCAAAATGTCATCGTCGTCGATGACCTTATCGCTACTGGTGGGGGCCGTCCATGTTTGCATGCTGCACTACTCATTCACATTCCGTTAGGTGGGTCCGCCAAGGCTGCTGGCGAACTAGTCGAGAAGCAAGGCGGCATCGTTCTCGAGTATCTCTTCATTGTCGAAGTCCTAGGCCTGTCTCGGGATTGGCAACACGATAAGGCACCTATCTATTCCATCATCCAATACTCCTAGTTTCATCTGATACCCTATCTTTATTAAGCTCTGGGTTCCTGTAACACATACGTTGCGGATCTATGTAGTGCTTCAACTTGCTATAGATACCTGTAATACGTCCATTCTCAACGGAGTGGTCTTTGTGCAAGCAAATTGGTTTATTAATGATCCCCGATCACGGTACAAGTAGCCGGGTGTTCAACAGAGCGCGATCGTTGATATACAAAACGTGCATCGCGTCCTCTCGATTTTCCTCGTCATTCTCTTCCTCTGTCCATCCCTGAGATGGCAGTGCCCAACGATCCAGCGAAAACAAAACATGTCCATAACTCACCCCAGCTCCTTCCACCATCGCAGCAACGTCCTTGCCACTTGAATGAGGCAAAAGTACCAGTGCCACGTCTTCTAAATTCCCTGCCGCAGCAATTTCTTTCACAGTAGCAGAGGGCTGGACTGCCTCATCGTCGTCACTGACGACAATGACACCCGATGCACCAGCATTTCGAGCATAGATCAACTTCTCCAGAAAGGTACATTCCCCCCTCCACACAAGAACTGCATCACCTGCAAAATCTTGCTCGTAGTCTTTGCACCCAATCCGGTTAGACTCGCCTTTCCGAATCCGCACACCGCCCTCGTGGCCAAATAGTGTAGTGCTTGCCGGAGAGCCTGATAGATCTGCACCGAACAGGGCGGTCTGAGCCGTAACGTGAATATCCATATCCAATCCCCCGCGATCTTCGAGTGGGTCGGCGGTATCAAGGAAAATTCGCAAACGAATAGTGGGCTGGCGATGTAACTTGCCAAGATTCTCACTGGGAGAAAGTAGCGTCGTGTCATTGACATAAACTAGCTGTCCTTTTCGCACGGCGTGGGGTCCAACTGGAGCCAGTATCTGAGTTCACAGTGGGTACAGAGCATATATTACTCACGTTGTGTGATATCGTAACCCCTGCCATCCAAGCGACTGACAATGTGGGCCCGGATACCGGTAACATTTTGCAGAACGAACCCGTCTGCAACAGGGCGTAGTTTGTGGATACCGGGATTCGGATCTTCCAGCACTACATGGCCCCCTGAGGACATGACAAAATCGTATGACTGCGAACCAGGTCAAATACCAAGTAGCGAACATTGATATCCGACTTACGAATAATTCAGTGTGGGGTATCTCGCACCAGCCATCTAATGACCAATAACGCTCATCGGAGGGCTGGGACTTTACACCGATTAGGTATCTCACATACTCGATGTCAGATCGCCAGCCCACGCCACGAACGAGAACATCACCACGTCCAGGAGTTCGAGATCCTAGGGAAGGCTGATATACGGGACATTGGTGATTCTCCTCGCCTCGCATGCGCCGACGGGAAGGGGACATGGGCTTGAGCAGGTCCCTTGGCAACGTTAGTATGTGGCCTTCTGTAGTTAGCACATAATGCAAATCATCGCCATGGAGTTGGTTGTCCTCGTCAAAGAGCAGATATAGATACTGAACATGTGAGGTTGACATTTCCTGCTGGATACGAGACTCACCTTTAGTGTCTCGGACAGTACAAAGGAGTCCATCCTGTCATCTCTCTCATTCATCCGCAAGTCCTTGATTCCGGTTAGTCCGCATTCTACTTTTGACCTAGTAGTTATGTCTCTTAAGATCCGTTCCCCGACATCAAGATAAAAGGTATCTCTGGTAGCCTATGTACATAATAAGACTCCAAGAATGCCTTCCCTGGTAAGCACTCACTCGATAAAGGTACCAAGTCGACTCAATAAACTCAGGCCTGAGAGGATAGTGGAAAGAGGTCGCTTGCATGAAATTGACGTCCCACACTTCGGGCATACCAGAGTGTCGCTTCCAGATGTTCCAATCTATTATAGCACCCAGTTCAATGACCAACGCAGCAAAACCTAAAAACTCACATGTCAAGTGTGACTTGATGGCATTTTGGACATCACCAGCAAGGACTTGCAAACCTGGCCAGAATGCAGATAGCGAATCAATCGTGCTGTATGCCATATTTCCAGTACGCATGTTGACACTGCGAAACTGGTACATGATCAACTCAAAGACATTCCAAGTAAGGGACGAATATTGACCCAATAACCGTCCGGAGACCTCGCATATCGCATCACATTCGCATAAGCTTCGTTCCATACGTCTAGGAATTCAACTTCGCCTAGTTATACGTTCCATCAACAACCTTGGGGTCAATGAGTATGCATCAGTCACCCACCGCTCAAAATGTACCATTTCAGTGCATACTCATAGAACGAATCTATCCCGGCACCTGTATTGGATATCTCTGGAGGGCTCCATGCCTGTTCCAATGAAATTCAATGCAACATCGTGAATCGATCAGGACCTACGCCTGTCCATATATTAATAGTATTGCCAACTAGGCCAATATCTGATCTACGATTCCACAGGGCAAAGTAAGCTTTGTATGCGGCTTTCTCAAACCGCTCGTCGCCAGTGAGGCGACTCAGGGTAGCAAATTCCAGGATAAGAGAACCCGCTCCGGCCGTGCCTGTAAAGCTTCAGTAAACCTGGTGACCTGAAATATACAGCGAATATCGAACAAGTATTCAATGATTCCCCCTTTGCAACTCCATGGCGCAAATTGAGCTTTCTTGGGTATCTGTCAGTTGTTCGTATCTGCATGGGATGACTGCCTCACCCTCGAATATGGTAAGCCAGTCGGGGTCGCAAAAGCTGGCAGGAGCCGCTTTCCGAGATCATGAGCCAAGTCAAGCAACTGACCACGGTACCATGGTAGGAAAAAAGGTTGTCCAGGTTTGCTGGCGAATATATGTCCAGATAACAACCCACCCAATACACGTATGGTGGTTTCAAAAACCTGCGGTTTCGTATCGACATCAAACGAGACCCAGTCAATCACATCTCGGACAGCACGCTGGAAACCTGGAGGGTCTCCAAGGACCACAAAGGTATCCAGCACATCAACCAATGTAAGAGAGAAATTTCCGGCAACATCATTGAACGCAATATTAGCCCTACGAAACATTGTTCACCTTAATCTAGGTTCGTCGGGGTGAACTTACGGATTGCCCCAGTCTGGTCCCCTCCCTTTGCAAGACAGTGGAGAAAGCTGACATCAATCGGTTAGCGTTCCGCATGACGAGCCAAGCTTCATACTTCGTCGAACGGGAAAGCTAATGCAAACGTGTCAGCTATAGATGAGATTCAAGATACTAGCGCACCTCTTGACATGTAATTATTAAAACCATGATACCAAAGCTCTCGAGTGGAATCTCTGGGGCGGCTATGAAATATATGCACCCCCTCATGAGATGCAAGTGACATACCGAAGTGCTTGCTTCCGCCCTGTTGTCCATGTGTCTCCGCTGGCAGTCACGGTTGTAGGTTGTTCTCCGCGGCTGTACAGAATCAAAAGAATGTAAGTCATGAGCGAAGATGGCCATAGTCTTCCCCATTTCATTGTACGAGGATTGGCCTCTGCACACGGTGATGAAGCTTTAATGCGATGAGTCCCAAGAACCTTGATGGCTACGTGGACGTCACGTGACCTTTTCAGGGGGTAAATTGCGATGCTGCTTGCAGTACAGACATACCCACAACATGGCAGATGTACCCAGCAAACTCGGCGAATTCATACTGCGCGGATGGGTGAGGCAGGATTGGCTTTACTGTGATTTATCTCATGGAAGTGCTCGCAAGGTTCTGACAGACAATCCATGCCCCGGATCTAGCTGCAGAGGCGTACCGCTGCTGCGATCATCTCCGAAAGACCAAACGCTTGTAGTTCACCACTGTGTCAGCTGTGATAGGAACCCCTTTGGTGTGTTTCCTCTGTGATAACGGCTTGTGGAAATACTGACATTGTCCAGTGCTTGGTGTTGATGGAGCGCAGTCTCAATCCTCCTCCACCGTCTCATCGATGTCTCCTGGCTCACGGTCATCAACCCCACCCACAGAAATATCCAGTAATTTGAGCTCTCCTACATTCGCTCCTCGAGCGGAAACAGAGGAAATGAGGCGTCGTCGTGAGCAGTCAGACCAAGCCTCGACGGAAATTGGCAAGCGCATGTTAAAAGGGTGGGCTATGCTTGGTGAAGAATGTCCAAGACCTAGATGTTACGGTGTCCCTCTTGTGAGGCCACCCAAAACAAATGGAGACAAAGACCCTCGGAAGGTATACCTTTTGCACACAACCAGAGCATTGTACTTATACTCTACAGGAATGCGTTGCATGTGGGACAGTGTACCTATCTGAAGGTGATTCTGAAGGATGGCAACGTCTTATTCCCATTTCCTCGACGACTTCACCATGTGGAGAAATATCAGGTAAAAGTCCGCAGGTATGTAGGCCTTTGCACGACGATCATGGAACCCCGACCCTAATTCGCACTCAGCCGATACAGCTTCCTACCCTTGATCCTGCCCCACCAACTAATGTGCGTAACGCTCACTCCACTGTACAAAATACGTTGCATTTACAATTCCCTAGTTAACAGTCGGAATACCTACCCTGGTTGCTCCTGAGTTACGGGACATACATTCGGTTTGACTATCTCATCTTATCTACATGTTCGTGTGCTCACGGCATTGCGTAGCTCATTCCAGTTTCCAGGAACGTGACTCTTGATGCACCTACTCAGGCACTGGAACTTGCCCTTGGAATACTCTCGGAAAGGCTCAAAATGACTTGTGCCAATCTTAACCTCTTGGATCCTGGCTCTGTCGCCGAATCTGCAGAAGCCATTGGCAAGGTTGCTCACGCATTGGCGCAGGTCAACCACCTTCGGCAATACAACATTTTGCAAAGCAGTTCAAAATCGTAGTGTCGGCATCGGAGTACCCGGCCCTTCTAAGTCTAGCCTGGTATGCTGGTCGGAGGGTTACTGACTCGAGCCATCTTCCATGAGGATGTTTATTGATTATTTCTCGCACAACTGTTTTTATCGGGGGGTGATACAGAAAAACTTTGCTCTTAGGGATAGTACGTGCTCAGACCTGTATCAATATAGTATCTATTTTCTTCGCGACGTTGTGGCCTACGAGGGATGAAAATGAGCAGACTGAATGTATTGTTCGTCATGCTACTGACCCTGTCAAGAAGCCACCTTGCCTTCGCATGGTTGCCTCATGTCCTCCTGCCATAAATTCTCAGCACACATTGTAACTAACGTCTATCGCCTTCACTCGACTCGCCACGATGCCCTTCAAGATATTCAAGGCATTCAGGAGCCGCAAGGGTCGTGACGATCCCGCCACATTGCTTGATTACCCGGGAGGACACAGTCTTGAACAAGGACGACAAGGTGGCCTCTTGTTGAGAAAGCCTACCAAGGTTGGTTTTTCGGGTGTGCATCGAAAATTCTGACTGATTTCCACTGCCTCAGAGGAAAGAGCCTGTGAGGAGTCTGCGAATATTGGAATTGACATGACAGGTTAATGGGCGTCTTCCAGATATTTACCCCTTTGCCATCCCGCGCCCCGACAGACGGGGGAGATTTCCAAGATGGGTTTGTGCGAATCGAGGACCCAAACAATGTCATGAGAGGTGCTCTCAATGCTCGGCCCACGACATCGGAACACCCTATGCTACCACTTGAACGAGATGTCCGCATCCCGTTATCGCACTCAGAGCCTGGCCGCTCCCACAGGGTAGATCACCCAAGATTACCCGCTGATAGTCTGGGATACGCAGGCTCGTATCGTGGGCGAATGACAGAAAGAGACGCCCCAGATGAACCCATGGTCATACATTCCAGATCGAGGAGCGGGTCCTCAGGGTCCAGCGAGCGTACAATGGAAAATCTACGAACACCAACCTCACTGTATCCAGAGGAGAGGGTAGTACGTATTGAGCATTACTGAAGGCTGGATCTCATCTAAAGACATGTCTCGTAGATCCCTCCGCTTCCCCACCGTTCGGGAAGCTATATGTCGGCGTCGAAGTCTCCGACTGATATTTACGGTGGTCAACGGCACGATGTTCACCCCGAGGTATATTCATGACTGCCATGCTTCAAACTACTTCTGACCCCATCGAAGCTTCGCACCCATCATAATCCGGAGATTTACCGGGATCGGCCTACTCGAAATCACCCAAAAGATCCAGTTTACTACATCGTTCCTGGTGGAATGAATGTTATCTTTCAAGATGAGCGAGGAAATGAAATCACCAGGTGGGTACCATACATGACATAGTGTCTATATTTTTTTTTCTTTCTGAGACAAGCGTCTAGAGTTGGAGACTTCAATGGGACTCCGCGAAGATATGGGCGCCCTGCGCCATTTGTTGTCCAAGACCCGCAGGGGAAAGAATTATACAGGTAATGACGTTGCGCCTTTACTTTCATTTTTCGTTCAAGTTGTAGTAGATATGATGGGCGTGACGGGCTTCATCCGATTTTACGAGTTGAAACGTACCCAAACCGGTAATTCATCCGTCCTTCGCCTGGCAGATATCACATTCTTACATCATACATTGCGGGTGCGGGCAGTCGCGAGAGGAGCCATTCGTCTCCCGCCTATCACTCAGACCCTTCTAAAAGTTACCACGATCCCCGAGTTGATTATAGGCACTACCCAGATCGCAGGGGGTATGGATCCTATAGAGGTTATCGGGACTATCGAAAGTACGGAGAAGACTACAGACGGCCTGGAGAAAACTACACAAGACATAGAGACGAAGGTCACGGAAGGCATGGAGAGGAAGATCACGGGAGGCATGGAGAAGCAGACTACAGAAGGCATGGAGATCATGAGAGTCAAAGGAACCACCGGGGGGATGAGAACCACGGATATCACGGGGAATATCGAGAGCATGAACACTACGGAAGTCACGGTCCAACTGAAGCTTACCTTCCTGGACCCGTCCGAGAGCCGCGTAGGATGCACAGCCATTCCAGTCATGCATCCATGAGTGGGCCCTCTAGGCAACTATCACCGTGAGTAATTTGTCTTCACAATACGGTGTACTCATGTCCTTCAAGTCCGCATACGGATGACAGGAGGTCTGGAATAAGCCGTGTCCATGAAGGATCAGTTCACTCTGGCGGACATATTGATGTGTATGACGAAATCGGCGAGGAGCTGGATGCTCTTCACATGGATTAACCCGTCACCTTCAATGAATGTTAGGAACGCTATTTAGATCCAAATGTATCCATATGCAGTTTAGTAGCAATGCATAAGTCTATTAACTTCGCCGATCCTTGACATTTCTGCTGCCAGTCCTTTTTCCGGCCATTGTGACAGAGTCAATTTCCTGTCGATTGAGCTTCAATATTCCACCCTCAAACTTCCCCACACCCATCCGAAGACCCCTCTCATGTTTCCGCTTCGGAACTGCACTTGCGCTTGATGAGTACATTCGTTTTAGGAGAGGGTGGTAATTCCCTAAATTTTTGGCCTGAAGAGAGCTAAGAATACTCGTGCGGCACAAATGAGAAACAACTATACCTCCATCAGTTGCTTCTGTTCTCGCTCCACCTTTTTGCGCATAAGCCCCTCTCGCACGCGCTTTGAAGCCTTGTTGTGTTCCGCCTGACGGTGTATACTCTCTCCCTTTCCTAATTTTGCCTCTCCTGAAAGTTCCAAAAGTCTTCCCGACAACGCCTTCTCCCTCTCCGCATGAGAGAGGTCTAAAGCTGGATTAAGAGAGCCCGAGAGTAACTTGGTGTGCAATAAACGGTAAAGCGTGGCGTCATTTTGTGCGTTTGTCCTAGGTGGCTATTAGTACATGTCACGAGGTAAAAATTAAGGGCGGACAAGTCATCTTCGGAAGCCTTGTGGTCCACGCGTTTCGAAGAATCTCGGTGAGACTCGAGGCGTGTTATATTGGCGACCTTAGATGACTGTAAAAGAATATGAGAATAAAGTCGCGGGCTACAGCTGCTCAAAACCTAACCATGAACGATTTTCGTAGTGCCTTGGGGATAAACACATCCGTTTGCGTCTGGGTTTTAGAGTCGGAGAAAATGGTGAGATCAGGGGTGTGAGACGAACTTGCGGTGAAGCCAGAGTTTCCTTCGAAATCTGGATTACTCATGAGATGCGAAAAAGATTTCATGATTGATTGTAGAACCTTCATCCAACTCGTTGCTCGAGGGCTCCTCCTCGCGACTGTTTGACTCGCCGAACCCGTTCCATTCCTCTGCTGAGCGTGAAGTACTTGGAGAAGCATCAATGGGTTCACGAATATTTCCGATCTTCTTCTTGAGGGCAGGTGGAAGGTCAAATGAACTCAGAAACTGCTGTCCGTGAACGTCTAGCAGGCTCAAGAGCCATTCCCGTTCATCATGATCTGACATTGCAAACCTGGTGGAGGCAAATTAGCACAGAGTGTATTGCCAAATCTAGTAGTCCCAGGCACAGTCATCCGTACTTCATTCTGGACTCCCTCATGGCGAAAACCCGCAAAAACGCTTCCAAGGCATCCCCAGACGACCTCCAGGACATCAAAATCTCGAAAGAAGAACAATGGCGACTAGTGCGCGAAAGCGGTGTGCTCAGTAAGGTTGCGGTGAACGCCGATGCGAAGGTATCCAAGAGTGAGCCAGATGATGGTCCTGGCGCACTCGCAGAAGAAATCTTCGATGCCGCCATCATCATCATGCCTATGACTTTCTTTCTCATTATGATGGAGATGTGAGCCTGCCAACTACTATTCCTCGTCTGACACATTCATATGGTGTTGTAAAGCCTAATTCATCACCAGTACGCAAGACAGCCAACGTTCCGTGAAATTGCACAAAAGTTGCTGAACATACTCCCTAGTAAGTCGGGACCAACCTTCTTGGCCTTTTCTTGACACAACGCAAGTTATGTCTGTCTTTATGTTTTACAGTAAGCCCGGTATTTCCGTTGAGCACAACATTTACTGGTAACTTTCATATCAGCCATCCGCCATAAGCACAATATCCATGTACAGGTCGCTCTTTTCTTACTTTCCTTGGGTGTTGCACCGAGGATGATTTGGCTGGTCAACCGTGGTAATTGGCTAACCAACATTGCTCAGGTTCGTTAAGTCTTCTTGCAGGCCATTGCACTTATCATGGATCCTGTAGTGTCCACAATTCGCTACGATTTGGCTTTATACTATTCTTCAGCTCAACCTGCCTTTTGCAGTCCTGAGTCTTTGCTTGGTAGGAACATGGACATGGTGGTCAGATTTGAAATTGTTATAACTTCAACTGCTTCATTTCTTCCGGACAATGCATCGGTATCGACTATTTAATGTATGCCTCCAAGATATAGAATTTGCGTGTGGACGGAATTGGCAGACAAAATCTGTCATGGACAACACCCAAAGCCGCTAGAAAAGTGCATGGGCAATGTTTTGCTTTTTGCTCGATGATACGCCCCAGTTCGGATGTGAGTTCGAATCCGTAGGGCACCTTTTACGAGCAGGCGTGTAACTCAACTACACAGTAGCTTCTACGAGGAGGTGCTGCTGAAATTATAAAAAGCAGAATATACATACATAGATTAGAGACCATCACCCCGGTCTAGCTCACTGACCAACAGTTCCACTTTTGCCTACAGAATGATCAGCCGCCGCCTTGTTGGCGAATAACGCACGTACCCGATACGTAGTATTACGTCCTTCAAGTACTTGACTTAATAATCGCAACTGCCACTTCAATCTGCGACTGAGATTGCGGTGTATCGCACTACGATGCGTCTCTGTGCGATCTGCGAACGCTCTGAAAACCCTGTCATCCCGCGCGAAATAGTAGAACTGTAGATGATCAGGCCGGACGTCAGGCTGCAGGCAACGACGCTGCCCACCGGAATCGGTTGGCCCTCAATGGACTCCAATGCCATTGACCAGGTACTCAAGAGCAGAAGATCAATGGTTGCATTCGCCACACTAGCGGAATGATTTACATGTGGTCTCAAAATATCTAGGAGGCAAACTCACTAGTCTTCGAGTGCTGCGATTGCGTCAGCCTTGCTAAGCTCCTTCGTAGCAAACTTGCGCACCGCTGCTTCTGCTGTGCTGACGGGTTTACCGACAGTCCCAGAACGGAGTGCAAAGGAAACAGTAGATATCTGCGACTTGATCCACTTATCGCCTTCACTCATAACGAGAGTCTGAAGGAATGAAGCGATCAAATCACTCTGGGACTTGTATAAGCCGTAGTCAATAGCAAGCTTCAAGTTTGTTCCTGACGTGGCATGAATTTTGTATTAGTAAAGGGAAAGGAGACGTACTTAGAGCCTTGAGAATCACCCTGGTCTTAGGTAGCTGCACTTCGCGATCGTCCAGGTGATTGATCCATCTCGAAAATGCACCTAATAGAAGGATGGCGATGTCCCGGTGAGATTGGCCGATACGCATTGCGTGAAGAAGTGGGGTAGCGTCTCCAGTCTTGCGCAGTAAAAGCTACTTTTGCGTGAGATGTATACGCAGTGAACGAGCTGGTACTTTACTGGGAATGCGCGATCTCGAACCTCCATAATAAACATAATGTCCTTCCGTTCGATTGCTCGAAATATTTCGAATGGCTAAGAAGGGGAAATTGATACGTACGCAGCATGAACGTCGATAACGCATACCTGGGGTTCTTTCCATGACGCCGAAAACCGCGTTGGGGGTATATTAAACTTAGTTGAAGGAGACGAAGGAGATGTGGGTGATGAGACACTGCTTTGCAATCCGCTCCCATCGTGCGTTGAAGAGTCAGGTTCGAAATCTGGTGGGGGACTTAAGGGTGGTGTTGGACTACGACGGAGCTGCCGCAAGATGGCCTTGGGAGCGGTTTGGTCGGCTTCACGCTGTAAGAAACCTTGAGACACATTGGATACATGGCTCTCGGAATAGGTAATGACAGACCTGTAGAAGGTAGTCTCATAGGCAAGCATGGCTCGTCCCTCACTCGATGCCTTGGTGTGGGATGCGATGTGGTCGACTGGAAGCCGCGCTCGACAAGGAACTGGATTATTGGTGCATTGTTCACCATTTCGGATTACTCTTGTCTAAATCATCGACGTTGGAGGTCAAATTAAATAAAAGAACGCACAGTCCAGTGACTGGCATGCAAACGAACGACACTGGATTTGGTGTTACATAAACGCTCAGTAACCCCTAGCAGTCACGTGCTACAGCCTGGTGTATTGATTAATAAACTAAAACATACTTTTCACCCTCCTGAACGATGCTCAAGGCATGGAAAGACACTTGCCAACAATCTTCCCATTCGACGGAACGAGTGGAATATCGGGACACCCAGTTGCGAAGGATCTGCACCGGCGATCCCTCTTTGGTCACCGTCAATGCAGCTTCCTCAAGCAGCGTCGTCCCAGATAGTGCGGTGGCTCACAATTCGATTGGAGGGCAACTAAAGCGCGTGAGGGACTTGGATAACGACGTAGAAAATGCGACCAAAAGGAGGAAACGCACTCCTACATCGTGCTCACTTCTTTTTCCCACCAAGCAGGAGGCGTACGAAAGTATTAGGCAACAGAACAGTAAGTCTGGATATCCTGTCCCAACTGGTCCCTAACACGCACAATTCTAGCCGTAGCTGTATTGGACTCATTTGATGGTATGTAGAAAAGACTTATATCGCACGGTGTAACAATGTTGCAGATGTCATTGAGTTCGCATCTCGGTTCCTGGAGTGGATGGTCTCCCAGCCTACGATTCCGGGGGATGTGTGGTCTACTGAGAAGGTTTCCTTGTTGATAGTCGAGTATGTTAATATTCAATTTCCCTCACACGTGCTAATAGTGTAAAAGCCAGACCGCGTCATTGGAATATATAGCGCAAAGGTTGGCAGTTGACGCCCATCTCGATATTGTACCTTTCTCTGGGAGCATAAGTTCCTTTGGATGGTCAAGTTTAATGGAACACGATGTCGTGATCTTCTCGGTCAATGTCAGTTCATTGAACCGTGGTGTTGACATATACTGATGAAGTAGTCAACTCAGGCATTATTAGAGCGTCTCACAACAGGAGTCATTAAGATGTCGCAATTGAGTGCACTCGTGGTACTTGATGCACACATGGCAATGTGCACCAGTTCACCATTCGTAAACATGATCAAGTCGTTCTACCGCAGCACAAGTGTAAATGTGCGGCCTAGGATCCTAGCACTTTGCACCACTGTAGGTCTTGCCAACGCATGGAAATTTGAGGAACTTCTCGAAGCCAAAATTGCTCTTGACTTTGCGGAGGAAAACGAACGATTTCGGCCCACTGAGGTCGTTATTCAATACGAACCTGCCTTTTCCGTATTGGATACCAAGCTCACCGAGCAGATCCGGCTCCTTGACTCCAGTGAATCGATACTCTCCGCTACCTTCGTAACAGCACGTTATGTCCTGAAAGAACTCGGGCCTTGTGCCAGCGACCTCACATGGCTAAGGGCGATAAAAGAAAATGGCCTGACAGTGGAACATCACAATGATGACCCGGTTGGCAAAGTTATAGCAGACGTGCACACATTGGTTAAGAACTGGGTGTTTTCGATGCCAGACGTGAATCCATCCTCCAGAGGCCTTAATGTCACCTCCAAATTTGCGAGACTGGTTCAACTTCTGAAAGTATGCAAGCCGTACGGTGATAGATTCCGTGGTATAATACTCGGTGGGCTTTCCGGCGTACCTGTTTTCAACCACTGATGGTGAAATGATACTAGTCGATCGAGAAGATGTAGCGACTGCTATGGCTGACATGCTGCGCACTTTGACGGATGATTTGGCTTACTTGCGTCCTCTCACTGTATTGGGCGAACTCCCAATAACTGATCAGCAAACTCAGGTGTGTCTTTTTGTATCGTTGACATCCAGGTGTGGATAACTCCTTTGTAGCACGATGTGTACCGGGGCTTTTCTACAGGGAAGCATAACTTGCTTATCGTAGCGAGGGTTCTTGAGGACTTGGATTTCCCAGCCGCAACCCTTGTAGTGAGGTATGATACAGTATGATGTGGCATTCTCTGCGTACTGACACGGAAGAAGGTACGACATATTCGAAAGTCAACTCTCCTATGCCTACGCTTGTGCATATACAGCCAGATCCTTGGGCTGTCTCGTACACATGGTAGAGACTGGTAACGATGTGCATCGCCGCATCCTGACATATTTCGCGGATAAAATGTTTGATGAGCGATGGATAGAAGTGGTTAGGACCGGGGGAAATGTTCCACTTCCATCTCAGCCTTTGAGGGAGTATTTTCAAGCTGTCGACGAGCAATATGCGAGCGTAGGCCCTTATATCGAAGACCCCACGAGCTCTGGTCGACTATACGAACGGGATGCCGCTTGTGCACTTTATCGTTTCTTATCAAATGCATCCAGGGTCTCCCAAATCTCTTCCAAGGGTCTCTTTACAGCTTGGCAGGGTTGTGGTAATTCTTCCGAATGGGTTTGCAATGTCCTGCTTCCTCCTGGCCTGCTGTCAGCTCAGCAAGCCAGCATACCGGGACCACCGTGTTCTACACTTACCCATGCTCGCCGTGCCGCAGCCTTTGCAGCCTGTATGCAATTGTATGAACATGGTGTATTCGATCATCGTGTTTTCCCCCACCCGCTGTCGATGAAATTGCTCAAGGACACACAACGGGCGGCAATCACGAACAAAGCCTCTGGAAGCCAGTGCTATCCTCACAAGCGAACTCAGTTTTGGTTGAATTCAATACGGCTGTTCTCTGGGCGGTGGTTTCCCTTGGTGATACACCTCCAGGGGCTTGCGAACTACGCTCCAATCTTGTTGTTGACGCGTCAGCCTCTACCCCGGGTGGCTGTATTGCGCCTCTTCCTCGAAGGTATACCATGTGTTGTTCAGAACACCCGCTGTGCACCTGTTGAAATCAGCGCTGATCGGCTGCATGCGCTTCATTTATTTACCATTCGGATATGCCGCTCGATCTTGAACAAGCCATTCGCATGTTCTGCTGATAACATGGCGTACTTGTTTGCGCCTGTTAGCTCATCATCGACAAGCGGTTCACCCAGTCAGATTTTGGACCATGTGCCATGGGACTTGGTATTACGAGCTGGCAAGGAATGGGCAGTGCCATTATGTGCAGAGGACTTGCGTTCAGAGCAAGGTATAGAAGACGTGGTTGTACAAGACCGGATGGTGGAGTTCACGAGACGTTATTATGCATTACATCTCCGCCGAGATCTGACACCGTTGAGCAAACCTGAGGATAGCCCCGTACGTGAGAAAACTTCCTTGCGACTCTCGTTAACTGAAGAGTTCTATTCAAGCGGGAGGCGGGATACGTCAACTTTGTGGAGTACTGCAAAGCACGGAGGAAAGGGTTTGAGGGCCTGCAGGATTACCAGCAGCCCATGATCGAGGTATCCAGAGTGGCCAGTATCTCAAATCATCTAAACCCAATTTTCAGGCCTTCCACTGAGCCGGCAAGGGCTGTGGCAAAATGTCCGTCGTTACTTATTGTAACGCGCTGGGATGCTGACATTCCTTAGATCTGATTCCAGAGCTGACTGCCAAGTTCACTATTCCGGCGAGGTGAGACCTTCTATTATGCCACTTAAATCCCGCTTCCGACTTGTTGACGTCATGGACGGCAGCACCTTCCGAACAGCACTCGTGCTACCCTCCATCATGAAAAGGATAGAAGATTTCCTCGTTGTGCAAGAGCTTAACACCAAATTTTTCAATCACGCTGTCCACGAGGACCTTTTATTCGCAGCCATTTCCACCCCTTCCGCTGGCTATGAAGTGGATTATGAGAGGCTGGAGCTATTTGGTTTGTCGCCTCGTTGTAAGTCAGCTTACTGCAGCACTGACTCTGGCCCGGCCAAGGCGACTCATTCCTGAAATACCTTGCCTCTATCTATGTTTTCGTTATGAACCCGGCACAGCATGAAGGAGCCCTGCATACAACACGGCAACGTATCATTAGCAATAAGACGTTAATGGAGAGCGCTGATCGTACAGGATTGCCCCAATATATACAAGGAAAACCTTTCAGCTACAAGCACTGGCAGCCGCCGAATTTCACCACAAGCCCTTTACCCGGTTCGAATGCTACCGAGCATGGAACGGTCGGAGATGAAAAAAGCGTCGCTTCTGGGCGTGTGCGCATCGATGATTCGGCAGCTTGCATCAATTGTGAAAGCGATGTGAATTCCCCTTCCACACGAGCAACCAAGAAATCCCTGGATGATAGTGCGACCCAGTGGTTAGGAGACAAGGTGGCGATGTCCTGTCCTTCGCGAGAAACCCGCTGATTTCCCTCCAGACGATTGCCGATGTGGTGGAAGCCATTATTGGTGCAGCGTATCTCTGCAGCGGGCAGGAAAGTGCTTTCCAGATCGTCAAAATACTGCAGGTTCCGATTCACCACATCGAGCAATGGGATGACTTTCGTAGGAAAGCATCGCTGCCCCCTCCCAACCACACCGCACCGCTTCGCGCAGGTACAGTAGAGGCGGTAGAAGCGATTGTTGGACATAATTTCTGCCACGCCCATGTCTTAAGAAGTGCCCTAGTGAATTAATGAGTGGCAGTCGTTTCGAGATTGCTGACAAGGTCTACAGATTCACGCCTCGGTCGAGGGCTATGATGCTACACACTATGAGAGGCTGGAGTTTATAGGAGATGCTATACTTGACTTCAGTAAGACACTGTTGGTGGAGGTGAGACCGCTGACAGTCATAAAATAGTGGTGGTTCGGTACATCTTCAGTCGAGATGAAAAACTGTCCCCGGGTGCTATGACGATGTTGAAGGTTGGCGTGGAACTTGCGGGCATCCCCTTCACTGAGCTGAATGTTTTCAAGGGTGCAATGGTCTCCAACTCAGCGCTGGCTGCGATCTGCGTGTTATCTGGTCTGTATAGACACCTGCACTACGATTCTTACCCGCTTGGGAGCTCCTTTGAAACATACCTGAAATGGCTGGAACTCCGACGTGTTCAAGAAACTGAGTCAGCCACCCGAGAGGGGAAAAGCCCTGGTCAATATTGGCTGGACATCGAACCACCGAAGGTATGGTTTCTCTTTACCAGGTTACGGTGTTAATTTACGTGTCACCCGGTAGGCTCTTTCGGATCTCGTGGAATCTCTTATTGGTGCATTGTTCATCTCAGATGGCTTCCAGCTAGCTGGAGCACAAGTGTTTTTCGACAGAGTACTGAAGCCATTCTACGACAAACATATCACATTAAAGACGTTATCTCACCATCCTACTAAGATCTTGTTCGAGTTACTACAGAAACATGGCTGTCAACACTTCGAGATGGTGAAAGAGAGGTGTGACTCGAGACAAGAAACACGCTGTGACGGTAAGCCACAGGACCCTGCTGGACATCACATGAAAGATTTATGATGGGCTTGCAGTGACTGTTCACGAAATCATTCTAGCCAGTGCCACTACAACTACGGTAAACACTGCAAGCCGCGCAGCCTCATTGGCCGCGTTGGACGCGCTCGAAGGAGATCCTGACTTCATGAATAGAACATGCGCTTGCAAGAGCAGTACACAGGGGAAGGGAGTACGCAAGGTAGTGATCGAGGAGATGCTGGCACAGATGGAAGCCGAGCCAACACCTTGATGGAATTAATTCGGTGGAAGCGCAGGTCGCAATAATAATGAAATCATCTTGTTCGCGCAATCGGTGGACCAGCTTACGTAGAACGCGTTACAGTAATGAATTTCTAAATGGATGCACAGGCTCGCTTAAGTATACTATGCAGCTGCTTTCTTCCTGCGGAGATACTTATTAGTACATTGGCGGAAGTAAGCAGGTATGAACTTACAGCTGGAATGCAGCAGCGACGAAGGGAATGCTGAAGCCAGAGAGGAGGAACGCAGAAAGTTTTACTGCGAAAGCTGCGCGTTTGTTTCCAGGGAACTGGAAGGGGAGGTGCTACCGGTGTGCGGGTGTTAGAAAGTGAGGATCAGAGGCGAATAATAACCTACGTGATATTCACCGTGTCCGTGCGCATAACGAGCAGGAGCGGATATACGCACACGGGCGACATGCGAACGCAAGCTCTGTGGTGCGCGGGCCAGCATGTTGTACAGTGGGTAAACTGGAGAGTCGGAGAAATTGAGGACTCTTCGGAGTTCGATGCTCGGGGTAGTCGGGAGCGTGGGAATTCATGGATAGTCACATGACCCGAAGGGTAATGAGATTAGATTATCTACTACTAATAATCGCTGCGGATTCTGTTCTTCGATACGAATAACACGGAGAAGGCAGTGGGTTATTCATTTGAAGCCGAATCATATCAGAATCTGTGGGATTTACATAAGACGGCAGGGTCAGAGTGTCCAAGCAAGTTCCATCCTCTCATGTCTCAGATAGCACGTATTGTCATCCCTGCTAGTGGGCGCCTGGTCGAAGTCCCAAGAGGGCTCTTCATCGACAACGAGTTTGTCCCTTCTGTGGACTCAAAGGAGCTCATTGAGTGTGTACCGGTCATATTATAAAGTCCCCAAAGCTCATTGATACGACAGCGTTATCAACCCAGCAACAGAAGCCATCATTTGTTCGGTCTTTGCAGGTATTCTGCTTGGCTTGCGACCACAAGTGTGGCCCTTGAATTGTCTACAGGATCCAAAAAGGACATCGATGTGGCTGTAGCTGCTGCACGCAGAGCCTTTAACACGACCTGGGGAAAGAATGTCACAGGCTTCGAGAGGTCTCGCCTTCTCAACAAACTTGCTGATCTCATAGAAAGGGATCAGGAGGTCCTTGCCGAAGTAGAGAGTCTCAACAACGGAAAGCCCGTTAAAATTGCTAGGTCGGGCCCAACCACGTAGTTCCACGAACCTGCTGATGCCCCTTCAGAGACTTTGACATTGGCGACAGTATTCAATGTCTGCGGTACTATGCTGGATGGGCAGACAAGATTGTGGGCCAGGCAAGTATCCTCCACACCCGCTGCTTCAGGACGTCATCTGCGACTGGTTGTTAGACTATCGAGGTTAACAACAAAACCAATATGGCATTCACCAAGCACGAGCCAGTTGGCGTCTGTGGACAGATGTAGGTGACTGATTTCGGCTCGGTGGCCTGACCTACCGTGTTGTACAGCATCCCTTGGAACTACCCGATTGGCATGTGGTAAGTCCAGAATTTGCACTTAGATAGCCTTCCTTACTGCAAGTCAAGGGCATGGAAAGTCGCTCCCGCCCTCGCATGTGGCTGTACCATTGTCATGAAGCCATCCGAAATAACTCCCCTGACCGCCCTCATGCTATCCCAGCTGGTTGTGGAAGCAGGGTGGGCGCGTAATCTCACCTTTTTGTCACATGCTTAACTGATGCATCAATGAGTAAGCTTCCCTGCAGGCGTCGTAAACACCGTGCCCTCGTTGGGCGTTGTCGGTGGCGCAGCGCTTGCCAGTCACATGGGCGTGGACAAAGTGGCGTTCACTGGATCGACTTTGACGGGCAGGAAAATTATGGAGGCGGCAGCCCGAAGTAATTTGAAAAAGGTCTCTACATGCCATTCCTGCGAGGTGATAAACGTTGAGGTGGTGCTCTGACGATTTTCTTCCCGATCAGGTATCGCTAGAGCTGGGTGGGAAATCTCCCCATCTCATTTTCGAATCAGCGAACCTTGATCAAGCAGCCAACTGGGCTTGTCTTGGAATATTATACAATACTGGTCAGGACTGCACAGCAGGATCCCGGTTGTACGTCCAAGATACGATATATGACAAATTCGTGGCTCTTTTGGTCGAGAAAGCGGCACAGCTTGTGATTGGTGATGGTTTTGACGAGAAAAGTGGTGGTGGTCCAGTGGTGTGTTCATTTGCCACATCATGTGCGTGATAATGTGTAGTTAATTTCACACCAGGTGTCAAAAGCACAGTACGATAAGATTTGGAGCTATATCGAGAGCGGGAAGGTGCAGGGTGCAAAGCTTGTTCTTGGCGGGCAGAAACGCCCTGGAAAAGGTTATTTTGTGGACCCGACCAGTGAGCGGTGTTCATTTCAGCCCGTCCCTGTGACTGCTTATGCTGTTCTAGTTTTCACGGAGATAACACATGATATGAAGATAGTAAGATCATTCCACTCCAATTCATGAGGTGTTCGTTGACGATCGCGGTGAAACAGGTCCAGGATGAGGTAAACGTCCAGGAAACCACATTCGTTTTTTGTGATGCCCACACATCGGTAGATCTTTGGACCTGTGTTGTCGGTTGGGCGGTTCAAGACCGAGGAGCAAGCAGTTACTCTTGCAAATGATACAAGTTATGGGCTTGGCGCCGGTCTCCACTCAAGTAAGCACCTAGCGCTAGTTCTCCTTCAAACTACATTTCACCGTTTTGTAAACTACAGATGACGCTAACCAATGCATGCGAGTTTCATCTGCATTGGAAGCTGGAACTGTAGGCAGGATCTTACATAAGGTATATTGCTCTTGCACTAACAACGCTAGGTTTGGGTCAATCAATATAATACGTTGAGCAACAACGTCCCATTTGGTGGGAAGAAGCAAAGTGGAATTGGTAAGCATTTGTGTCGTTCTGAACGGCCGTAAGTTGAGCACCGACCGTAGGCCGCGAGCTTGGAAGCTATGCGCTCAATGAATATACTGATGTCAAGGCTGTACACTGGAACTTTGGCGAACAATCCGAATGGCCACTGTGATTCAGTTATTGGCGGCGATGACTGTACTGTAAGGGATAGTATCCCAAATCTCGAAGGCAAGGAAACCTGGGTATTTACGCGCGTGTACGTGCTTAGATGTACAATGACGTAAACAAAATCGCAAAAGAAACTAGAGCGCCGTCGACGACGGCCAACACCTTGTTCACAAAACCAAAGTACTATACACACATTTACATTTACACTATATCAGATTCACTCTATTCTTTGATGCTGTCTCATAACTCTGTACAATTTTGCCGGATGTTCCGATCCTCTATCAGAAACCACTCTATCCCTTGATGCTGTCTGAGAACTCTGTACCTTTTTTACCTGAGATATTCCGTCTTCTTCGATGCTTCCGTTCAACCGTCCGACCCCAAGCAGTATTATGATTTTTGATTAGATAACCCAGTTTTGCACGTATATCTTGAGTGATTAACAGCATTGCAGGAGTTGTAACAAAACTCACGTTCTGCATACTTCCATAACGCACACATGGTTCGACAGTGGAAACGATCGAAGTACAGAGGACCAGGATTTATCCTAGCTAGTATTTCAAAGGCAGTTCAGGTATGCACAGAAGATATGGTTGGCGTCGAAGAAGTTCATCACAGCAGTACTGTGAAATTGGAAAACGGGTGCCATTGCGGCTGTTTTGAATACAACGACATCTAATCGCCTAAAAACTCAGGTTCGAGTGACAGATCCAGAATGGTTGGACCTCTTGCAGCATGCCCGCCACGGCAACTGTGATGAAAGACACATTGCCATGCTTCGTCAGCTCATTGTAACACACGACGACTGCCCACCCACTGATTTTACCACCCCTCTATGGAAAGACGCTCTTCTGCCAGTTACCCTGAGGCATGCCCTCTGAATGAAGTGGAATAGCATGACCGCTAGAACGCGCACGCAAACACTCAGTATTACGCTCATCAAATGCCCAGCAGTTGATACTGTGCAGGGACGCCAACTAACATTAGAGGAGAAATTCGCGGTGGCAGCAAAGGCCAAGACAGGACGGGGCAAGAATCGTCACGACCGGGCGGGACTTGCCGATGAGGTGGAAGTTGCGGTCGGGATGGAAGTTATGGTGACATTCAATGAGTCGACTGATTTGGACATTGCCAACGGAGCACGGGGATCGAAATAGTTCTCGACCCTCGAGAACAGATTAGCACAACAACAGGCCAGGTACACGAATTGCAATACCCACCCACATATCCTCGTGCGCATGCTCCGAACCAAAGCGCCTGTGCTTGACAGTCTGGAAAGTGGAGTTCTTCCTATAATGCTGCTTAGCAAAACATTCAGTGTGGTCAGTGGGAGCGGCGAGAAAGTCAGTCACCAGACAACAGTTCCCCATCACCTGCATTCACGTTCACCAATGACCGCTCCCAAGCACAAACCATTGAGTACAGCATCGTGGACCTTGCCAGACTCCTGTCAGGGCAACTGACACCATTTAACACATGTGTCGCATTGTCATGAAGTCGAGGCAGATCCAGCATCCACCTTCTGCGCAACTTCGACAAGCATTCATTTACCCAGCATCTCAACAAACATCTATGGAAAGAGGATGATCGACTGGCAGAGCTAGCATATGAAAGAACAAAGGAGTGGGATGTATTTCAGAGAACCAGAGAAATATCATGAAGAGACTACTATGTAAAAAAGTGTAGTCGGCGTGCATACACAAGATCAATTCGAATGAAGACTGAATTACAGCAGATTCGCGGATGTCGAAAAAAAGCGGTCCAATTTCCACTGGGAGTGACCTTGTTGTGAACAAGGTGACAGCGATCTTAAGTAATAAAACATGGCGGGCGCCTGTATCCTCGCAGATAGTAGTCAGCCAATCAATTTCCATTCCATGCTTAGAATGGGGACTAGATCTAAAGGAATTCTCGGAGGTGAAACATCCTCTGCGAGATCCGAACGTGCAGACAATGACTTCTTAGTCAAACAACTTCAAGGTCGTCAATTTGCGAACGCGACGTCTGGTATCCGCCTTGAAGGCTTTCTTTAGTAGCAGGAAGGGTGCCCACTGGGCAGGTGTAGTGGAGCACACAGGCCAGGACTATGTGGACCTTCTGTGGCCATCAAGCCGCACGCTTCAGGCTTTGACCGCACAAGTCGGAAGGCCACGATGACAGGGAATAGACGTGGTTTGTGGGTCCAACGAACCGCAGTGCCAAAGTATGGCCTGACCGCGGCTCCACGGGAGAGGCCAAAAATGTCCTCGGGCTAGAATCTGGGGACAGGAAGGTTTTTTTTTTGCCATAAATGTGTCATCAAACGGGACCAGGGTAGACAAGGGAGAGTATCGCACTTCACATAACAGACAGTTTATTGGAAAACGCTGGCAGCTGCGGATTGCCTCGTTTTCTACCGCCGCGGGGTAGCGAATAGAAGCTTTGACGGCTGAATGCTCGGAAGGAAATCTAACTGTATGTACCAGCATTCCACAAAAGCAAATCATCCGGTTGAGTATTCGAATGAAATAACTTTTCTCAGTCATTCCAGTGGAAACACAAGGACCCACTCCAGCTGCTTCTGCACAAAGCGCACAGTGAAGAATCGGTAGTTGACCATATCAGGGCTAGGGGAAACGTGGTGCCTGGACGGAGGAGAGTCGTCTGGAATAAACGTGCAGGTTTGCAATATTGCAAGCATGAATGCAGAATTTCCATTTCGTACATGCACTGTTTGTGTCTGTAGACCAGACACGAGGATGTGGTGACTCTACAGCACGGGGTCAGTGAACCACCTTCCGACGGCTGGCAATGCGTAATGGGCCAGGATGGCTCTGAGAGGACCTGCAAATCTCCTCCTTGATCGAGTTTCTACGTTGTCTCCGTCATGATTGTCTCCGTGATGAACGTGGGGCGGTAATGGTTTCACTCAACATTGCTGAACCATTAGGGTGGTCAGAACTCCGTCATCGATCACCGATACCGTACCGTGGATTTGGGGATGTGGGGTTTGCTAGGCCGCACAATTCGTGGTAATTGCTGCCCAAGCGGAGGTTCTGAAATGAAACGAGCGATTGTGCCCCCTCGTGAGACGTGTACGACGTTGGAGGGACTGCGTGGACAGGTGGGCGTCATCCTACATGGAGCTCATCATTTTGATTTCTCAGCGTCATAGCCACGCTTTCATGTACCTGAGCCTTGCCGGCGGTACCGACTTCCCCGAGTCCATCACGGATCCAGCTGCACAACATGGAAAGCAATGCAATAATAAAGTGCGCTATCCGTGAACAAGGAGAATATGTCCAAGAAGTAACAAACAAACAAGTCCTCTGCAGCTAGGGTACTACGGTGTACACTACAAAGGTCCAGAGCCCTCGTCAGACGAGTCTTGCGCATCAGGAGTGGACGTAGGACCATCCTGGTCGCCTGGAACGACGTTAGGATAACCGAATTCATGCTGCACCCGAAGTGCGCCCACTGCTGAGTAACTGCAGCACCGTGTCAAGTGGAACAGGTATCGACAATGAGCTATAAGCCAGCCAGCCACAACGGAAGACACTTACACCTCTTCAGGGTATGAAAAATTAGTTAGGCTGATGTCTTCGGGGCTTCCGGCAAAAAATGAACCAGGATTGTGGGTGTCTGGAACCCATGGCGCTAGGCTGTATCTGCGCCTCTAGATCAACGACCCATAAAACAGGCAACATACAGAAGCTTACGCGCTGGGGAATCCACCATGGGAGTTAAGTACATCTTGACCATTCCCATTGGGATCAAGACCAACCAGCGAAGACCTGCAAAATCGGGTTGATACACAGCGAGACAACCTTGAACAGGGTCACGCACCAGCCAGGAACCTGACTGTACCCAGTATGATATGTGGCCTGCACAGTCTGGCCAGCTGAGTGTGGGTGTAGTTGCCAGTCCATCCACATGTCCTGCAATACGGGCTGACCATTGTGGCCAGGTTCTACTTGGGCCCCTAATAATAGATTCGGAGTCGTCGTAGAAGTGTCTCCGGGAGGGGGATTTGGCGACAGACTACAGGCCACCCGTCGACGCAGGCATCGGTCACAGGATTGTTTCCCTCGTTCATGGGTGCACTGAGGGGAGAATTGACCACAGTGGCAAGGTACAGAGCATGAGAACCGTTACCTTCATATGCGCCTTCTTGCATGCCGCACAAGCATTACGACCTTTGTGGCGCATCTGAATGGCGAGAGGGAATGCCTTCACTGGGTTGTGGGCAATGGAGCGACGATGTGGATGCATCTCTAAAGTCGAAACGATTCTGAGGGACGAAGGCTACAAGCAGCTGTGGTTATATAGGTTGGTCGTGAACCTTTCATCTCTGCGGAAGCTGGTCCAGCAGCGGGCGGGATAACGACTGCAGTGCGGCTAGCACGACCATTGGATCAAGATTGTCGCAAAGTATGGTCTGACGTAGCTAGGATCAGTTCGATCTGTACAGCCCAGCGGTTTGAACAAAGCACATTAATGAAGTGTGCAAACCTGCTCCTCGCGTTCCACAAGGCCCGTCTGTGGACAATTCCGTTTATGATTGTACGACCCAAACCATGTCATTCATCTTTGATCAGCACTTCCAAAGACGTGTTCGCGAGGGAGTCGGGTGATGACTCCTTTCTCTTACGTATGAACGCGCCAACGAGGACAGGATACCATTCCTTATTTTGCTAATCTCTCGAGTGAAATGTGGGACACTCAGAAAAGTCGCCCACGGGGGCAAAGAGCGTGAAGTAGGACGCACGTAAAATACACATCACATTCACAGAGCCAAATAATCTTTGACCTCCTCTTCACTTAGCTTACGGAAAGTAGGTCTTGGCCGGCCGGTCTCTCCACCTTGTTTGCCAGCCTCAAGTTCATCCACGGTAGGAACCGACACCACCCCAATCTCAATCGTCTTTTCCGTCATCTGCCCTTCAAAACCTTCCTTTAAGGTGAGCAAGGCGGTGTGGATAGCATCCTCCAGACTGATATCATCATTGTACCTTTACGTCAAAATATTAGGGTCAACATGCATGTGATCGGCGCAGGAAAAGACGTACCGCTTTTCTAAGAATGTCTTCGCATTTACCATATTTTTCCCTATGGCACTCGCTTTCCACGCCCAGAAAGATCCCGATGGATCAACCTGGTATAGACTAGGTCCGCGATGGGTGTCCCATCCCGCGACAAGTAATGACACGCCGTAGGGACGCACACCTCTATGAAAAACATGCGTGGGCCTCAGCTAACGATGCACGTAAACTATGCCAGCCTTACCCAGACTGCGTGGCTTCCTGCATGACAGTGGCAATTGCCTGAGTCAAAACTTTCGTGGGTGGATATTCTCCATACACTTTCCAATACGCTTGAGCGGTCTTGCGTGCTCGAGTGATGAGAACACGGAAGTCGGGGCCCATGCCAGAATACACGATGCCAATGTTCGGGCACACCACTGCCACCTTCTCGATCATGTCATCATCGATGAGTATGGACGATGGTTTCTTCTCAGTGGCAATGACAATTCCGTTGGATGCTACACGAGATAAGGACTGTGCTGAAGCGGATATTACAGGGTAAGGATACCTTTAATCCCCAAGCTTGTGGTTCCCTGCGACACGGCAGCCAGAGCGTGTTCGATCTGAACCAGCTTCCCGCTCGGAGAGAACACGGTGAGGGAATAGCTGATAAGGAGCGTTCAGAATGGCTACAGCGTGAGGTGTATAGAATATACCTATATGCACCGCCGTCTGCACTGGCCATGATGAATAAACGCGATGGAAAGTACTAATATTGATACAGTGAGTTGTGCAGTGGAACGCGAAGCACCCGCATTACGCGTCCTTGTTGGCGTTTGTTGTGCAAAGCCCTCTAAATCAAACATCCGCAAACATCCACTGAGAATCGTCTTTCCAACTTTGTTCCAACTTGACAAAATTTATAATTGATGTACACGACTCAATATCTTGTAATGTACAAAATTTTCCCTCGCTCCTTTCATCTCATCATGCTGGGTAAGGTGTCGTCCTCAGATACGGCTATTGGACTGGTGTGAACGTCAACTTGCATCTTCTGGAGGAGGCACGTACCTTGTGAACTGTTACCTCTTTGAACAACCCCCTAGCCTGCTCGGTGGAGACCCCTGGGTGAACGATGACATCCTCGCCTGTCTTCCAGTTTACTGGCGTGGTCACACGGTACTTGTCACCGAGTTGTAAAGCTGATTGACAATCACAATCAGAGTTGTCAATGTTACATATTGTCTCGGACAAAGGAATGCCTACAATCAACGACACTGGTGGATTTCGAATCAGTCCATTCTCTCATACAGGTACTGGTTTACTAACCGTATGATCTCATCAAAGTTCCTGCCCGTGGAAGCAGGGTAAGAGATCATGAGGCGAATGACCTTCTTTGGGTCGATCACAAAAACTGTGCGGATCTATCGCAAATGGGTTAAGATCAAGGTTTTCAGCGGGGGGGAACATACCGTGAAAGGAAGCCCCTTGGCATCGCGATTTGTGGCATCCTGCTCGTCAAGCATGTCGTAGAGAGTGGAGACTCTCCTATCCTCATCGGCAATCTGATACAAGTGAGATAACACTGAGGAGGAGATCAAATAGCAAAGTACTCACAATCGGGAACTGGACGTCTGTGGGACCAACCTTGGCGCCATAATCGTTTATGTCCTGGATCCACTTGTGATGGTCCGTGAGGTTGTTGGCAGAGATACCGATGACTTTCACATTGCGTTTGGCAAAGTCATCTGCTCGACGGGCGACTTCACCGAGCTCGGTGGTGCAGACAGGAGTGAAATCGCCTGGGTGAGAGAACAAGATGACCTGGAAGAGGTCACTTGCCGCCATGGAGGAGTGAGACGAGTACATACCCAGGAGTCCCCAATGAACTCGTGGAATTTGATGTGGCCTGCGGTGGTTTCAGCCTCGAAGTCAGGTGCAATATTTCCAAGACGCAGGGAGGGCATGGCTGTTATGAGGAGGGGTAATCAGGCGCTACCGTAGCCAGTGTTTATATCGCTCAGGCGACAGGGGTCAGATCAAATAAACATGGTCAAGTATGGCGCCTTCGTTTCACACGCGTGGTATTCCATCTCTGGTGGTGCTATTCTTTCGTGATCAGTAGTGACAGTTGCTTCTGCGTGGGATGATACTACCATTCTAATAGAACGCTACAGCGTGTAGAATACTGTGCGGATGTCGTTCCTGGTGTATCTGCAGTATTCTATCCATGTCCTCATCCAGGTCTTGGCAACATTCGATCTATTCAATTGCTTAGTTTTTGCATCTCAATAGCACACGAACCACTGACCGCTGCTGCTAGATCCACCATCGCCCTTCCCGCAATCAGGGCTTCCTCATGATTATCCTTGATTTCAATGTTGATGATGTGGACGGGCTTATTGAAGTCCCCTCCACGACTGAGGAGATCTTCGGATAATCGTGAGCACGTTAATTTGCCTGATAATTATGCCATCTCACCATCACATACGGCATCGAAGCAACGCTCCTCGCATGTGATCACCACATCTGCCACCGTTCTGGTTTCTTGCCAGCGCTCTGGGGCGAGTTTGATTTTCCGGTTGCGGTCCAGCATTTGTAAGAGTCCATTTGCCATGTACCTTTGAAGCTACTCAAAGTACGAAACTACGACACTGTAGACTTCACTTACAGACGTGGATCTTTTGATTGTAGCTCCTCATAGATTGTATTGTATGGCGTTCCAAATGGATATATGTTAGGTTTATCTATTGACGGTCCAGGAAGGCGAACAGCAGAGCCAGTCCCAAACGAAATGACTCGATAACCTGCTTTCCTAAAGTTGAGGTTAGCCTAACCGTAGTCGTCGACACATGTCAGTACATACTGTAGGGCATGATGTCCTTCCATGGAACGATTCTATAAGATGTCAACGTCTTCGTCCCTTACTATTGGTGGTGGTATACCTGGTTACTAGCACAGACGACACAGAACAATGTCCGTGGTTTGTACGCTGACGTGGTCGGCATACCATCATTGGTTGGCGTCAAGGTGTTACTGCCTACGCTGGAGGTTGCTTGCTGACTAGACGGACGTGGGACGATTTGAGAAGAACCTGGGGTGTGGGGTTCGGAAGGTGGCCACTGAGCTGAAGGTTGTGCTTGATGGGGTGGTGCTGGTGATCCCGAGGACGGTGGTTGCAAGCGTGGCTCGGCGCGCACAAGGCGAGGGTCTCTGGCCCTACGTGGATCCATGGAATGCTGCACAGGAGAGAAGATTGCATGAGTATCGTAAACACAGAAGATCTCGTGTATGAATCAGCAGTATCTCGAACATTTATGGTCTTCAACGCGACCCAGCCACGTTCAAAACGCGGGTCGATGCGGCTTCCACTCTGAATCATCATGGGATGGGTTTGTGACATGGATGCTCACCTTGGTACTAATACAAAAGCGAGGTGTATATTATGACTCGCAGCAAGATACAAAGGAGAAGTCCAACGTAATAACGGGAATGGCGTTCCAGTCCAAACCAACATCGCAGCCCACAGCCATTAATTGTATTTGAACACGGCTTCGCAATCATGATGATCTCAAACTTCACTAGTAATGCCCGATCAATTCTTTCTCGAAAACATCGAAAACATTGTAATTTGTTGGTCCTGATCTATGGCAGACGGTCGTCGAAAGTAAAAAGTAGGACCATCCACCTCAAACTAGGACTCGAATTGTTCTTCCACGTGAAAGAATACAAGAAGTTGTTCGCAGGCTGCAAAGCAAACAACAAGTTTGTTAGGACTCTCGTGGTGCACTTGATGAAACCGAGCAGGACCACCAAGAAGTCCACGTGTGTCACGTGACACCTACATATACTGGCAACGTTGTCGGGTCTCTCCAAGTCACGACAAGGAACGCTAATTTGTGTTTGGAGGATGGGGCACGTAGACCGCACTGCGGACTTCCGGGACATTCTAGTGTCAAAGCAGAGTCATTCACCTCCAAAACGACGGAGGGTGTCTGGTGGGGAAGCCAAGTCCACCTTTGGGAAAGAGTATCTTCGGGAGGCTTACACGATTGTACGTTGTTCTTGCTGCACACGGGTTCGCTTCTCATGATGTTAGTGCAGTTGAATCATATAAACGTGTTGACTCGGGTGCTGGCTTTCATCCGTAAATCGTACCTCAGTGTAGACTCGCACCCTCCTCTTGGCCGGCGAGAACCTCGAAAACTCGATCTCGACAGCTTGGAAGAGACGTGGTCCGAGATCAAACATCTCACCAACGAAGAAAGGGACCAGATCGATCTCCAAGCACGCATCATACTTTCCCGCTGTGCAGACAGAGTCAAAGCAATGGAAGCACTCGAAAAGCGTGCGGTTTTTTTTGATGCTCCCGGAAGGGATATGCAGTGACCCGTCATTTTCAGGTCGCGCTGAGCTTGCTGCACGTGAAGTCAATCCAATTGCGCGGTTTGTTCCAGCAAGATTGAAGCACGATGATTCCATTATAGTGTCGGAGTATACCGCTGCCCACCACTCCAGCGTGACGTGGTACTTGAATCGCCGCCTCACAGAGGCGAGCCAGAACCAAAAGTCGATGCAGGAAGAGCGTGTCAAGCGGCAGCTGGAGAGAACACGCACTTTGGGGTCTAGCGCTGCACGGGAAGCCATGTCCATTGGGACCAAATACTCTGCGCCAGAAAAGCGACAGGCGAATTCGGATAGCTGGCTAGAAGGCGCTTCTTCGGTATTCGTTTCTGGCATTGCTGCAACCATCGGTGCTTCCTCCCATCGCTCAAGCGACAACAAGACCTTTTCTGGTGCTTCGTCATCAATCGATGACGACTCAGATAACGAAGATATTGAATTGACACAGTCGCAAATTCTCCAATTCGAGGCAGAGAATGCGAACATCTTGCGGTCAGTACAAGATACGTTAGAGTCCGTGCAACAAGCGGAGGCACGGTTAATGGACATTAGTAATTTGCAAATGGAACTCATCACTCACCTCACACACCAGACGGAGCTGACGGACCAGCTCTACGAGGATGCAATGGCTACTACATCTACAATTGAAAAGGGTAACTTACAGCTCAGAGAGGCCAGGCGTCGGGCAAAAGACAGCAGATTATTTATCCTTGTGTTCTTCGTCGGTGCCAGTCTGTCATTACTTTTCCTTCATTTTTATTGAGCGCTCCTCATCGTGCAAACGTTCATACATATTGTCATTCACTACTTAGTAGTACCTCCATTGCATCACATAAAACCATGCTTCATGCAATATTGCATTATGATTGATACAGATAAATATGTAGCAAAGCTAACCAGAGTGTGATTGAAGCTAATCGTCGACCTGTACATCCGTCGGATGCTGGGTTAACAGAGGGGCATTTTGCTCCGTGTCATCTAGCACCGTTGCATCGTAATCATGTGTCCGAGACGGACTGGTATGAATGGCCGCAACTTCCTTTTGCATGATGTTGTATAGTATCCTTTGGAGGGGTTAGATCTCCCTGAAACGTCATGGGCAAAAGACCCCTACGAGCTGACAACCAGTGAAATCACGACGCTACCGATGATCACCAAAAAGTTGATGAGTTTGGTTTCTGTAAAGAAAGACGTGAGATAGCTTCAAAAGCTCGACTGCAAGGAGATACTACGAACGAGCATCCATCTGGCTCCGTTGTTCACCGTCTGAAAGAGACGCTATGCGTGAACCAATGAAAATGAAGACAAGGACGCGAGGTAGCACGAATAACGTGGCAAGTGCAAATTGGGCGAGAGAGACAGCTTCAATACCCTATGGTACAACTTTGAGGTCTATGTCTGGCAAGGTCTTTGTCCACCAACACTCACTGCAAACAGGGAATTCGAATATACCCATGGCGGAAAGGGCGAAACACGGATGAGGATTATAAGCCCCAACCCTTTGGCACGCTGCTCGGGGCATCGATCTCAGGAAACAGAAACAGTGAGGAAACTAACGATGACAGATTCCAGAGCCTGCCAGTTGTCGTTTGTGGACGTCCATTGGCGCAAGCGATCCCTGAACAGGTGACGAAGGGTAACGAATGCGGCTGCTGAACCTGCGATCGTAGAGATCGCTGCTGGGACAAAGCCTTGCAGTCCGTATGTGAACCCATACACGTTCATGAGTGTAGAGTGACCAATGAAAGGTGGGAATGAAACTATAACTGGCCATGATGAGCAAGGCCGAATATACTATCATAGGATGGTATGTGCCAACATACCGACTGCGACCATGAGGATTAGTGAGCCATATGGTACGTGTCGTATCCGTTGGGCAAGATCATACACGAACTGCGCAATACGGCTTGGAGTGACTAGCAAGATGAGGGTGATCAGACACCCATAAAAGAATACTAGAAACCAGACTATAGCCTGAACTGGCAACGCGTCATACACCACAAGAGAAGTATCAAATTACGTTTCCTACCTTTCCAAGGAGACTTAGTTTCTGGTAACGGATGGACATGATATCTAAGAGCTTGCGCAAACTCAGAATCCCTGTGAGCCTCATCAGCATGCTCGTGGAGTGCGGTAAAGGAATCGTGCTGACTAATTCTTCACATTAGTAATCAGCCCCGTCGGTGCTACTTCTCGCTCAATCCTTCCCAATACCTTGAATGGAGAAGTTTTCTGCATTCAGAGTGAGTCTGTTGAGCTTGACGACAGTGTGTACCGCACAGCTTACCCCTTTAGGATCCTGGAACAGGAATACAGGTTAGATTCTCCCTATTTCCACGTACTCGTAGTCTCACGAAGGTGCTCACGCGATAGCCCTTCCTTCCACCCGTCCCACCATCAGAAAACGATCCCTTTGCGAATTTGTTATTACCAGTTTGCATCGTTCTCACAGTTCTGAGGGTTCTTCTGGTCGCTGTGATTGCTTTGCTCTACTGTGGTCTGCAATACGGACTGTGCAAGCTACTTGTAAGCTCAGATTGTGGCAAATTCAATGGCTCTGTTCTCACCACATTAGATTCCAATCTCTCCGTTACGTCGTGCCTTGTCAGGACTCTGTACACGTTTGTTAGCACGAGTCGCCCTCTACACACTCGGTTTTGCGCGTATACACGAAGAGATCGTTGGCAAGAAGCGAGGGTCAGCTCGTTGTTGTAACATTAGGCATAAGTTTTATCTTCATTATAACCAGGAAGCTTCACGAGAACCCATGGCGTCCACAGGCCGGCGATATCATCGTGTCGAATTGGAGCTCCTGGATCGACGTGTTATGGATTGCGTATCGGTGATGCACCTTTCCGCTTTCACGGACTCTGCGTATCGCTAACCTGAGTGCAGATTCAACCCAATTTTCGTGCTACCACTCGTGGAAGAGTATAAACCTTTGGTATCTGACGATCTTACAACGGCGGTGAGCTACAAACCAGGACGCAACAAAGCGTCTGGTGCACCTGCGGCCCCAGTACCGAAGCAATCAGCAAGTTCTCGCTCTGCGATCAAGAGCTTTCGTCCTGTGAGCCTACTTGCGATGATCCGGGCTACAGGTCGTGTACCGGAACAGCTGTCGTCCACTGGCGTATTGCCGTTGGAAGAACTAAGGCTGTCTGCTCAGCGGCCCATTGTTGTATTCCCCGAGTGCACCACCAGCAATGGCCGTGGATTGCTTCGCTTTGCAGAGGTCTTCGAAGGTGTCAAAGTTCCTGTGAAACAATTTAACGTCTTTATTATGTGCATCAGGTAACCGCCCGTTTCTAAAAACTGTCTTATTCTTCAGTTATTCATGGTTTTCAGGTACGATCCTCCCACTTCACGCCGGTCTTCCCCTGCGCATCCAATAACTTCACCTTCCTTAAACCCCCTTCGCCACCTTTTCGCACTTTTGTCATCATTATCCCCCCAGCTTATGTCTGTCCGCATGCTACCCCTCTCAGAGTCCCCTAGCTCGCAGCTATTCATGGTGAGCGAGGTGGTCCCAGAACCTACGGTTGGCACGCTCTCAGAAATATGTGCCTTGTTGATGGCGAGAATCGGGAACATGAAGCAAGTCCGCTTTGGCTGGGAAGACAAAATTGCCTTCTTAAATGCTTATCGGAGTCGCCGGAGATAACAAGTTCTTTTCCAAACGGGATCTTTTGCAAGTGTGGGCCACAATGCATATATTAGATAACTCACACAACAAACCCAACTATAACATTCCTGATATGGAGAACTTGTACCGACACCTAGGTCATATTGCACCAAATATACCTGATTCACGTATGAATGACGTCCATTTTTCATTCATACCAGATTCGCCGGACAACATGAATTCAAAATCGCCATTGTCCGAAAGAGTATCCTCCGTGCCATTGAGAGGCTGCATATCAAAGAATGCCATGTTGGGTGCGCCCATGGAAATATTTTGATCATATCCCGATCGTGCCGATCGTGGAATATTTGGGGGAATACACGATGCCTGAGATGGCATGCCGTGTGCGGAAGTAAACAACGGGCCTTCCATTGGCATGGTAGGCTCGAAGGTAGGTTGTAGGTTGGCATCAGCAGTATCCATTGTATCCATTGTTGGCACACTCAATGTCGCCGGTGGAGGAAGCATGGATAGGTACTCCACTAAAGAGGGATGAACCTCAGGTACAGACTCCGAAGGAGAGTGGCTTTCGTCAGACGTTGCGGGTGGAGAACTCGGGGTCGAGGCATGTACAGAGGAGGAATTAGGTCGCAGCTTACGGTTTTGTTGCGAGAGAATTTTGCTGACCAGAATCCGCGTCTGTCCTCCATACATGGCAAGTTCGTCGTCACCCCCAGTTTCAGGGAGTAGGGCAGTGGACTTTTTTGACCGTGAGGAACTTCCACTATATTGCGCCTGATCTGCCTTTGCTTTCAGACTGTTCAGAATGGGCTAGAGGAGCATTGCTTAAATGGAACTTCTTCCTTACACAACAAAAAGACATACCAGACCGCTTCTCGCACGAGGGGACCGAGTAGCGCCGTCTCTGAACATATCAACGGCCAAATCCAGTTCCATCCTTGCGGCAGGTGCCATAGTTGATGACGGTGCCCTAGTGGCAATGGTTCCAACGATGACCTGTAGGACGAATGTTAGCTGGTAGCGCCAATGATGAGAAACTGGCATACAGCCGCAGACATCAAGTTGCTCCATATAGCCCAGAAGCGGGATAATAATTCGGGATACTTTTGATAGTTGACAATGGTGGTTTTGATGGTCGCAGAAGCGCAGCGATACGCAGCAAGGAATGAAGGTGCAAACGGACTACGAAGGGGGTTTGTAGGGGAGTCCAGCATGGCTTGCGCGAAGAAACTGCGATGAATGTATAACATAGCTGAGAGTATGGCCTAAGTCAATCTTCTCCACCATACGAAGTGACTCACTCGAGGTTCTGAACTGGGAAAGAAACCTTCCCCGAATGTAGGAACTTGGGGTGGTGTACTCATCAGCGGAACCAGAACGGTAAAGGTTCAGTGAAGGTGGGAGAACTTTCTCCCGCACTCTCCGGTCCAGGTCCAGAATAGTCTCATAGCTTGGTGGCACAGTGGAGAGTGTAAGTTCAAGAACTGGCATGAAAACATCCTTCGTGAATGAGTGCTTCCAACGGAAAACTAGAAGATTTGGTAAGAATGGGCGAGGCGAAGATATGCTCTGTACACTCACAGCCCATTTCAATTTCGCCCTTGTCGTTAATCGTCGTCGTGTCATCTTCGGGAAACTCACAGTCAATGTAAGATAGACTGGCCGAGGGAGGTCGGCCTAGTGTTATGCTCTGTAGTCGTCAATAAATAGTATTAAAATGACCACCGATAAAACTCACGTGGTATAAGTCAGCTGAGAAGATCTCCCAGAAAAGTTTCCGACGGCGCTGTATAGCCTTTGGACTCAAGTTAAAGCGAGCCGGGTCACGATCTGCAGTTGATATCAGGAATCACCCTGCCTGTTCGGCGTGCTATACACTCACGCAGTCCCATCTTTGCAGAGATATCAGCCAATTCTGACATATTGGCAAAACACTACTCACAGCCTGGGCCATTTTACTGGCTAGTGATATGAGCAACCAAGCACTGTCTAATGTGTATCGCCTTCCACTATTACTGTGATAGCATGCCATCAGGCATATGGCTTGGAGAGTTTGGGTAGAGGGCAAGTCAAGAACTGAGCGCAGTGACAAGGCCAGACGCCCAAGATGGAAGTAATTTTCCGCTTCGGAATTGTACGCCGGAAGAGTGAGGTCAGTCAAGGCACCGTGAGCAAAGACCATATAGAGTACGGCGAGGGTATGCGGTGACACCTCTTCATTCTCCTGAGTAGCTTGTTTCTTCTGTTTTGCAAAAGTGTAGACAGGTACGAGAATTTCGTCTATGAGCTCCTCTCGGCTTATTGGACGGAAGATCCACGCAGAGTTCTCCATGTATGTTTCACAAAGTGTAGTGGCTCGCGGATAAGGTGGAAGGAAACCAAGCAAAGAATCCATGATTTGTCCAAGCCTTTCTGGGTTTGTAACGCCTGTCATTCCGAAAGGTAGCACCGAAACTAGCTGCGCTACCTCCGACGAAGGTTGGGGGAGCTCATCCTCTAGCAAGGTGCCAAATCCTATCTCTGCATTCCCTAATTCTGCGCCTGCCTACGGGACGAGCATTCAGGGTTGAATGACACTCGCATTGAAACACGACTCACGAGGAACAACGTCTGTGCATCACGTCATTGAAAAGCTTGTTTCATAAGAATTGAAAGCCGTACCTCAACTCCCCCAGATTGACCGAAATAGTTTGACTCGCCACTATCAGTGATAGTAAGTGTACCAAAGGCATCTATCGGAGCGCCATGTTGGTCGCCAGTGAGGTCGCGTGATCTTGGCAAGGTCTCTGGACCGTACTTGATGGCCAACAGGTCTTCCGTTAGGAGAGGATGAATGTCACTCGAAGTGCCCATTTGTAGTATGGACAAAGCATCTTCAAGCTGCCGAATGCGCTGTCCCATCTCACCGATTTTGCGGTGAAGATGTTCAGTGTCTGCAAGGACGAAGCTGCAGAGTATTATGACGTCGCTATGTTAAGCGGAGGGTGGGCCTACCGTGTCCCCTGACCGGTTGATAAACTTCCTGTGAACGAACGGCATCAGCGAGTGAGTACATGGAGGGGAAAGGTGAACCATTTGGGCATATCGTAGGGCAGCCTCTACGTATGCAAGAGCCGCACGGTACTTTTTTGTCGCACTTGAGCTTTAATCTTTAGTTGGTGTTATTGAAAGAGCTATTGTGGCACAGGGGAAGACAGTTAACTACCTGCGACATTCTGCACAGGACAATTCCCCACGAGCACGCTTGAGTTCGATCTCCTCCTCCGAGGAAACTTTCCTGGATGAACGACGGGCAACGTTGAGTGTGATGTTCTTCGAGATGTCGGCTGGCATTGCGGGTCGAGAAGGCCTTCAGTGATGGGAAAGGAGTCACATCCTTAGTCATCTGATATGAAGTAATTTTACCCCGCGTTGGCTGACGCCTCTAGCCTATCTGCAAAACTTAGCCAAGTAAAAGTGCTCAAAATAATCCTCGGTTGGTTTAACTTTTAGTAAAGCTCGTCTTCGTCCAATCAGAGTTACGCCGTCCTAAGTATTCAAAAACCCAGGAAGCGCATACGATATAATTATTGCTGCAGACGCTACGGGGAGAGGCTTCCATTTGAGGGTGGTGTGGAAAATATTCCCATGTTGGCGCAAGTGCCGCACCGTTACTATACATGGCATGCAATTGGTTGTCAAGGCTGAGTGCTAGGCCTTGAGACTAACTCGCTTCCTTTTTTTACCTTCTGCGACGCGCTCCTCGGCTTTCTCTTCATCAATGTACCCCTCTGGAAAGTGGGTAACCCTCTCAGCCTCATTTTTGCGGCTAATGTATTTTAGGGCAGCCAGGTTGTATCCCACCACATCTTTCTCCTGCTGAAGCGCGCTCCGCAAATGGATGCGCATAGGAATCAACGATGTGCGCATGATTCTGTTCGCGACGATCTGGTGATGATGGACTTTCAATAAGAAGAAAATAATACGTGACACGAGAGTGATGTTCCAGCCCTGTTATGCATGTAAATAAATGTCATCTGCTTGACGATTGTATAATTCTCACCGCCCGTGCCCATGTATCTAGATAATACATCAAAGATATCACTTTTGCGAAGGGAAGAACCAAGAGTGCATCATGCAATGCAGTGCTCGAAACTCTTTCAATGACCCTCAGCACATATGCTTCCGGTTCCAGGTCTAGTGCTGCTAAGATTGGGTTCCGTGGAGGTGGCTGTAAACTGGGTGCTTCTGTGGTACTTGCACGGGCAACCTGCTCGTTATACTCTTGCAAAGCTGTACGTTCCCCATCCGCAAGATCGAGCGCTTCCATAATGCGTTCTCCAGCCATCAGAGTTTCTGTTGTCTGCTTAGTCACAGCAGCAACTTCAGCGGAAGCTCGAGTGGTGTCATCTTCACCAGGAAGTTGACTACGGTTTAAAGTGTCAACCAGCCCATTCTCGAAGATGTCTTCTAGTTCGCGCTCGCGTTCTTCTTCGAGAAACAACTGAAAATACTTCAGTTACAATACTGAATGAACCGGGCCACATACAGGTTCGTCCAGTTTCTCCCAGACCCGGATAGATTTATCATGCGAACCAGTTACCACGAACTTGCCATGATTACTGACAGCCAAGGCCCAAATCTCGTTGTGATGTCCGTCAAATTTCTGGATGCTCTCAAACTAAACTCGCCTCAGTGGGTGAATCGTCACAACACATGATGCAACAGCACAGACCTTGTCACCATCCCAATACTTCAGCATTTTATCTTTACCTACTGTCCAAAAGTAGTGAGACTTTTTTTCAAAAAGGACCTGTGTAACGCTCTCGTCATGAGCGAATATCGATTTATGACAGTCACCAAAGTCAAGGCCCCAGATCTTGACATTTTTATCAGCAGAGCAGGTCACGATGAGCTTAGAGTCGTCAGAGATGTCCATGGATGATACTGGAAGCTAGAATGAATTCAACACCGGGTAAATGAAATCTTTGATGTAACTAACCTTGTGTCCATAGAGAGACAGAAAGAACTTGAGGCTGTCTTGATAGAATATTTTTACCGTGGAATCCAATAGCGACACTGCAAGGTATTTGCCATTGGGACTGTACCTCACAGAAAGTACGTCATCTGACATTTTCAATGTTCGTTTATGCGATAAGGCAATTGATTTCTTGGGGCGGACCTACAAGAAAGGGTCAGTACAAAGACACCGATCTGAACTCAGTATTACAGCATCTTCAGATGCAACGTCGCGCTGGAGCTCCCAAAATTTGATCTCTTTATCCGCACTGCCACTTGCAACTGTTTGTCCATCTGGCCGAATATGCAGCGACCAAACAGTCGCCGAGTGAGCCTTGATCGTCTCAACGAGAGTCGAAGAGGGCAAATCATAAATTAAAATTTCTCCCGACTTCGTTCCAACTGCGACCTAGAAGAACGTTGTCAACAGACGTTCGTGTAAAATGCTGGTTCAAAACAAACGTGTCGGTCGCCTGGTAAGAAAGTGCTACAAATAGCATAGCCGCATTCCATAGTGCGGATACAAGCCATGGTCTTTATATTCCATACTTTTAGTGATCCTATGGTGGTCTTAGTGGGCACGCTTGCATCGAAGAAGGTTGCCAACCATTGGAACCTGATGCAAGGAGTTCGTCGTCCGAGCTCAAGCACAGCGTTCGTACATCATTACGATGCCCTGGAAGATCAAGGGCATAAGTACGAGAGGCTTCTGGCATTTCACTTTTCGATTTCGTTGGGGATGGGATGTCATAAACCTCCAGGGCATTGGAACTGAGAGCTAGGAAGACCTGCCAAAATTTCAGTCTGGACTGATATTGTTCCCCTGTGGAAACCCACCTGGACGCTCGATTTGTGGGGCCCCGCCCCTTTGGTGCCGAAGTCAAATGATCGAACCTTCGCATTCGCTCGGACAACTAAATACGGGGTAAAAAGGTCAATCAGAGCAACTTCATCCAGCTTAGCATCATCTTCATCTGCCATATCATTGGGCTCAGCTACGACAGCCATTTCTTTTTCCCATTTCTTCTCCTTTTCCCGCTTGCGCCGTCGCGCTTGTTTTTTCCTGATTTCATCCTCGGTACGGATCCGGAATACCTGAATCGAACGTTCATGCGAATGTACAGCAAGGTACGGTTGAGTGGGGTGAAACAATATTTGGGAGACACGATGATGAAGTGGTAGGGGAAAGGTAGTGACGAAATAAACCATTTTGCAGATCTGATCATGGGGTAGTGAGTGTACGAATTAATTCGAGTCACACAGTACATGCATACGTCGCCGGATTCTGTTTCTTGTAATCCATCTGCAATTGCCTCATAGTCGACCTTCCATATCTTGATATCACCGTCATTGCTCCCAGTAAATATGCATTGCTGATCTGGGCTTATGTCCATGGCCCAGACTTCTGCTCGGTGGGCCACGATTGTTTGCACGCAATGTTGGGTAGAGAGGTCCCACAACTTCATCAATGTATCCTTGGACGTCGTCAACAAAAACCTGGATGAGGACCCCGTTGAACATGACGTGAGGCCGGGAGGTGTGAGAAAACGGATGCCAGTAATTTCATTGCGATGTCCGCACAGGCTAGAAGAGGCAAGTGAGAATTCCGGTATGATACGAAGAACATGTGATTACCGGTAAAGTCCAGCTTCTGCTACGACGTCCCACACGATGATATCTGTGTCCTGCGACCCAGACACCATCTTAGTGCCGTGGCTATCGAACGCAAGTGCTGTCACTGCCTTTTTGTGGCCGTTAAAGGTCGCAATGACGGAAGTAGATGTACTGTCCCAGAGGCGGATGGAACCATCTCTATAGCCAACTCCGAAAACATTTTCTTGAGGAGACCGGTTAATGCAAGTGACTGCAGCACGGTGACCAGTTTCGTGCCACATTGCAAGCTAGACCGACCACTGAGAATTCCGTACTGGAAGAAAGTAAATACCGCTCACCATTTCACCCTTCTTGATGTCCCATACCAGAACATCCTCCAAGGCTGGCACATAAGCGACTTTGCCATCATATATGGAGTTCGATGAATTTGTGCAAATCAACCCAAATGCCTGTAGTAGTTAAGTCAATGCTTGTCATGCATTGGTAATTACCTACTTGAGTCGGCCCATGGCGCAAATAACTTTGCACCATGACAGGGATTTGAACAGAAGATCAAGTAAAAGTCGAGGGGGGCCCTCGAACCGCAACCACGACCATGGTCGGTTTTTCCCACGCTACGACAGCTGGGCGAGGTAGTGCACGAACGATAAAAAGCACACAGAACACCACTGGCCCCCCCTAGAACGATCATTACGAGTCATTAAGTTGACCAAAACACACGAACAATGCCAGACTGGCAAGAACAACCACACTCAGCGACCACGTACTCACGAATTTTTCTACCCAATGTAGACATCCTGAACATACCAAAGACCAACCAAAGACGAGTTGAAACGTGAACCAATCACACAAGCAACATGATTATTCCATGTGACAGTCCACTGTGATGCTGTCCCCTCTTGCGAGATGTTCGCCTCCCTTTTCCCAACCTGAGGTTTTAGTGGGTATAACGCCTACCAGGCGCCCTTCAACGGGTTTACCAGTAGGCTCACGGAGTCCCACATACCCCCGTCCTTGTCGGGAAGTGCATAAGAGCATTTTTCCTCGGAATGAAGCCCAACTGGGTTTTCGATCTAGTGTATTATGTAGAGCTTGACTTGTCAGTGGCTACATAATGATATCACTTGTCCAAAAAAAAAAAAAAAAAGTAAAAGTCGAGGTAGGTGATTATGTAAGACGATTACAATCCCTTGTACTTAGTTGCTGGCGGAACCGAGCAAGCTGCAGATCCCATCAATCGTACCACTGCATACTTCTTACAACTTGCATCGGTATGTTCCTCTTCTCCAGAGTCCAGAGGTGTGAGGGTAACTTAGTTGACGCGAATGCACCTGGAAAAGCATCATCTTCCTGTACAACGATGGCGCTGTATCCAGAAGCTGCGAAGCGTTTCTTGACATTTATCAACGCTTCACCAACACCTTTTCATGCTGTCCATAATGCGGGGATCAGACTGGAGACTGCGGGATTTCGAAAGGTATTGAATTTGATCCTCGAGTTGGGATCGCGTAGTCATGATGCTTGTAGATCAGAGAAGTAGACGAATGGGAAAAGAACCTTCAACCAAACGGAAAATATTACTTCACGAGGTATGTTTTAAACTGGCGTTTCTTGAAGCATTCCGAGGTTTCAACCCCTATGTGCTAGAAATCAGACTTGCCTAGTCGCATTCACGGTTCCCTCAAATTGGAAGAAAGGGCAAGCAACAGGCATCTCTATTGTAGCAACTCATGTTGATAGCCCAAATTTGAGAGTAAGCATACATGTCAAACATCTGTCTGCGATGATCAATATACCTGTTACAGGTACGCCCAGTGTCCAAAATTAGTAACCTTGGTTACCTTCAAGTTGGCGTCGAAACCTACGGAGGAGGAATCTGGCATTCGTGGTTCGACCGGGACCTGTCTCTTGCGGGTCGAGTTATCGTGACCCAGCAAGATGGTTCATTCCACTCCAAACTTGTTAAGATCGACAGACCCCTTCTACGTATACCCACGTTAGCCATACACCGTAAGCTCCTCTCAGCACGCTGCACATAAGCTGACCAAACCTTGCAGTGGATAGAAATGTCAATGATTCATTCAAGTTTAATCAGGAGTCCGAATTTACTCCCATTTTCGGACTGATCAAAGACAGGCTAAATAAAATAGAAGTTCAAGATACTTCCGCTTCAAGTATTGAGGGCAATCATCATCCTGCATTGCTTGCCGTCTTGGCAGACGAGCTCGCCGTTGCCCCTGAAGAAATTCACGATTTTGAACTGTACAGTTATTTTCATGTCTGCGCGTTCTTACCTTAAATTCGACTCCAGCCACCTCTACGATACCCAACCCTCTGTTTTGGGTGGTTTTGGTAATGAATTCATTTTCAGCCCACGCCTAGATAACATGTTTTCATCGTAAGCAAACCCGAATTTTTATCCCAGGGACTCCATATAACAGCCCCCGCTCAGGTACTGTGCCGTAGAGGCTATGGCCATCCACGCTGAAAGTCCAAGCTTCGATACGTCCAGGGGCAACATAAATTGCATCGCACTCTTCAATCATGAAGAAATCGGTAGTGTGTCAACGACGGGAGCAGAATCATCCCTAATCCCATCACTCCTCCAAAGACTCTCGCCCACTCCCGGATTGTATTCCCAGTCGCTGGCCCGTTCCTTTCTCGTTTCAGCGGACATGGGTCATGCTGTTCATCCCAATTACAGCTCAAAGCATCAAGATAATCACATACCTATCATAAATGGCGGTATGGTCATCAAGACTAATGCAAAGCAAAGATACGCTAGTGATGCAGTTAGCACATTCCTCTTCAAGAAGCTTGTTGAACGGAAAGGGGGGAAGGTGCAGGAGTTCGAGGTCCGCAATGATATGTGAATATCTTCTGAACACGTGTTCTTCATACTAATCTTTTCCAGGCCCTGTGGATCAACTGTCGGTCCAATGCTGTCAAAAATTGGTCTTCGCACTGTGGATGTGGGCAATGCTATGCTCTCTATGCATTCCATCCGGGAGACTGCTGGCTCCTATGACATTCAATATGCCATTGATGCCTTCAGCTCTCTGTTCGAAGGTTTTGCTGAATTAGACCACATACTATCCGTTGATTGATGCTTTACAATGGAGACAAAACGAAGTGTACGGTGTGCATAATCTGTGGTGGTTGTAAACCAGGTTTCGTTTCTTCATTCTACATATGTGATTGTGTACGACCTCTCAGGTATGCTAGGAATTTATTCAACTTCATGCTGCTGGTTTTGTGTTTTGTGACCTTCGTGAATTAAATGTCATGGTAGTCCCAGAGGCTAAACATACTGCCAAGTTACTTGATTTCGACCGGGAGCGCTGGATGAGAGGTCAGGTATCCAATTTCAAGCTCGACCATCATCAGGTGTAGAACTTCTATTAAAGCCCACCCCTTTACATGACTTGGCTAATAAAATCCTGGATTGTTATCCTTAATGCATAGATATCCTTACAGTCCTGGCTGGGGGGGCATTCGTGCATCAGGAGAAGAGTCAGGCCACAGGGGGCCTTAGTTATACACCTTACAGTTAGTAGGGGGTGTCACACCTCGAAGCACAGTACTATAATTCTAACTTTTTTTAAAATGCATAGATATTTGTATTAGGGCTTTGGATCCCATGCGATTGTGCATGACAAGACCTCACCCGGTCGTCTGTCCACTCCGTGGGTGTTAGATCATCGCTGTCTTTGTTTTGTTGTGGAAGTGAGGAATTGGATCTGAGTGTGTGCATGCGTACAATGAAATGAACGCAAAAGTACTACTCCAACAAGTACCGTTTGTGCAAGTGTTACTATTGTTGTAGTAATCTCCGTTTCTTTGCTGTCTTTGAGTAGTGGGGAAGCACCCATTCTCGTTCTGATACCGTCTGCTCCACAGTGCCCAACCGTATCTCATACGCTAACAGAGTCAGTCATGAAGTTAGAAAGAAAAGGCACGCCAATGTACCCACGTTTCATTTCAAAGCGAGGACCCACTTCTGCGAGTTGTACATCTCCAGGAATTTTGACAAAAACATGATGTCTACCATTTCTCAATATCAACACAACCCTGACATTCATGGACAAAGATCTTACCGGAACGAGATGAAATCGTCTTCATTGGAAAATGTCATAACCCGTCTACTGTCCTCCTTTGGCACAGGAAACAAATATTTCAGTGTGTCTCGTATGCGCATACCCAGTTTTGAGGTAAATTGTTCGAATATCAGATGAGGATATTGTTCGGAAACGGTGGATGATTTATAGGAATCAATGTCATGACGTAGTGCAACGTTGTGCAACGTGAAATACACAGTGGGGCCATGAGGAAAATGCGATATAATCATGGCATCTGAAACACCAAGGGTCAGTTGACGTTTGGCTGTTTTGGAATGGTCGTAGTACCAGGTATACCACGATGCTCATGCAAAACAATGAGATCAGTAACGTCGTTGGCTCGGCACGCATCTGCCAGCTCCTTGACAACATAGTTACCTCGATTGATGCGGTGGGAATTTGGAAACACCAAGCGCATTTCCTTGAGAAAACACCAACCAATTATCATTAAAAGCGGATTGCCGGGAGTGAGTCTACAGATACCTTTGCGAATTGAAGGAGTTTTGAACTAGGATCTCTTGAAGTAGTTATGACAATTTTTGGGTCGTGGATTCCTGCACGGGAGTATTCATTGTCGATGTGTGCCGATGGTTCTGCGAACAACTTGTATTCAGCATCGTCAAGCGCGGTTACAAAAAAAACATACCTTGTTGGGCCTCATCAAATGCAAGGTCCTTCCCCAGGGCCGTTGCGTCTTTTTTCAATTCCGTTGGAAGTGGTTTCCCAGATGCAAGCGCATCTTTTAATTCGCGCTTCCGTTCGTATGTTTGCCTTTCCTGAGCTTCGAGCGACTTCATGTAGACATATTGTCTACGCTCGCGTGCTTGCCTCCTGAGCTAAAGATACTCTTAGGACAAGTCGAAACAAATCATAAAGGCTCACCATCGTCCCAAGTCAAGATATGGTAGTCGTGGGACGAAGCTCGCAAAATATGTATCCCAAATATACAACGATCAACCCAAAGCTTGTCCTTTCAGACCTCGCACATGCAACACGCCCATGATTTTCGATCTCCACGAATGGCTGATGTATGTACCGCGTGTCAAGGCTGAGCGCTGAGATATGCTATATTGCGCAGATGTACGGGTGAAGCTTGAAATCAAAGAAACGCGGTTAACAAAGGATATCGTAACAACTATCTGCGCAGCCTGCACTACAGAGCATGTCCATACTCGTACAGATCCCGTTCCCCCTGATACTGACGATGTGGACCCCCATAATGAGCGTTATCATGAGTGTATGCTTGTCCATGGTAGTGACTCGGATAGTCCTGCACATCACGAGCCATTTCAGAATCGCTAAGCGGTCTGATACCAGGGGTCGCCGTGTCCTGATATCCTTCACGGGGACCTGTCGGGTAGCTCCCTCCTGAGGCCGCAGTACCATAGACATCGTAAACATCATGCCGATAAGCAGTAGGAGCTGCGGCGACAGGCAGATTGATTGCACTACCATAATCATCGTCGTTTGTCCCGTGATAGGGAGACCCATCTTCGAAAGAAGATGCGTATGCATGATTATAGGCTCCACCGTAAGCTGGCATAGGCGGGCACTCGGAGTAGTCAACTCCAGCAGTATTTGTGTGATAACTAGGGGCTATGCTCTTGCTGTCGGAGCCGTAATAGTAATCGTGCGCATAAGCGCCTGGCAAACTGCGCTTGGTCGTTGACACGGCGGAGGCATCGTCGTCATCAACAGAAAGATTTGGAAGTGTGGGTTGGGGTAGGGGCTTGGCGATCATCACTCCTTTTTTATTCATAAGATGGGAGAAGTCGCCCATTGCTTCTTTCTTGGCAAGAGCAGCTGCCTTGGCCAGGCGTTCTTTGTTCCGGCGTTTGATGACCTCTGCAATACGCTACCAAGAGGAGTAAGCACCGGGCCTTCCAAGGAGTATTCACGATAGCCAATTCTAACCTTATCAACCTTATGGCAGACATACTCCTGGTAAAAGGTCAAGACATTCATGCACAAACGAGAGAAGAGGCTAGACATTACCTTCAAATTACCCTGGATATAACACAGAAGGGGAATGTAACATATACCAGCGCATATCAGGAGAAGGAGTGAGCCCGCAAAGACAACAAAGGTAAAAAACGTCGAAATCATCAGTCCAGATGTTGACAGACTGTTGCCTGCAAAATACTTTGATACGGTGTACCAAGGCCCATTATCCTTCTTGGCTAGATAGATGCTATACAACGTAAGGGCATTGATTGTCTGGCGAGGTGCATCGGACAAAAGGAGCCGCTTCCAACCTACGAAAGACCCATCAATACTTCAAATGTACACACAAGGTGAGGAGACTGACTCTTGAAGGTAAAAAAGACGAAGAAAGCGAAATCGTCCTTCTTCTTGGTAGAGTTACTGATGTGATCGAAGAAACAGAAGTGGGGGTAAGATCCTAAGAAGGGGTTACTGTGCTTGCTATTTGATGGACAGCCTTGGTAACATACGAAGTGAATAGTAATGGTTGGCCATTACATTCGTGAAAGCATATGAGATGTCACGACTTGCGATGATCTTCTTTGTCTTGTGAGCTTCATATGCCAGCTTTGTACAAGTGAGCGTAGCACATTTGGTCACAAGTCTTCACTTACCAGAAGGAAGCCGAATATAATACACCCCACGAATAACCACTTTCCGATATCGAAAGGGATATAGAAGCAGCCCTGTTGGTGTTGACAGTCGTTGTAGATTTGGTTCGACCAAGAGGACGTGGTCAACATAGTAGTTGCCGAGAATATATCGGACAGATATACAAGAAATGACTTCAGAATAATGATGTAGAGCCACAGGTACCTTGAAACAATGTCAAGTCAGTACAGCATCAGTGGAGGTAAACAGTACTATGAATGCGGGGGCTGAAAGAGCTCAGGGAGGGCTAAGGGTACAAACTCACTTCAGTCGCATGAAGAAACCATTGTCGGTGAATTCTCGTGCATCGATGAAGTCAAACTGAAGCAAAGTGAGCCATTGACAGTCCAATGGTGCAACACTACGACCCACCTTGTGGTCAGGAACGATTTCTCGTTTCCAGGCGGGACCAGAACACATTGTTCTGTGCTGGTTGAAATGTCGAGGAGTGCGACGAACTGTGCTTCAGACGAATGTTGTCGATGCGACTCAGTCGCATGCAAATATATGAATGACGGGGGTAGCAAGGAGCGTAAGATCAACGAGAGAATATTTGCCTGGCTGAAGCGCAGGAAATCTGTGATGGATCAGTGAGAGAAAGCCGGCGTCTGATTGGAAGGAACTAACGAAGGGAAGTTGTTGCTAGGAAACTCGCGCCAGGAGCAAACAAAAAAAGTAATTTGTCCATTGATCTCTCACTCGTACCGTGACATACATACAAATCATGGCTACAATAGTTCAGAAAATCAAGGTGACTGTTCTTTCTATCACACATCGTCTGTCTTGACACTAGTATACATGACAAGGAAATCGAAGATGAGATGGTAATGTTTAGTGACATCCCCCGACATCTACCAGTTGTTCACCTTCAGTCTTCAGGCTAGAAGTATGTTTTCATCTCAGCACTCCCTTTCTTTGATCGTATCGAACGCATAATCGTTTAGCACAAAAGAATAAGGCCACTAGCTACCATCTCGGTCAGCTTAAAGCCAAGCTTGCAAAGCTTAGACGGGACCTAATATCACCATCGGGGGGTGGAGGCGGGGGTGGAGGTCTTGGATTCGATGTGGCAAGGACTGGTGTAGCGTCAGTCGGCTTCGTTGGGTTTCCTTCAGTTGGAAAGGTACGTTAGAAGCTTATTCGCGTGTTCAGGAGAATCTCATCTGGTCACCCAAGTCCACGCTCATGTCTAAACTCACGGGAACTCACTCAGAGGTCTCTGAGATCGATTTTACCACCCTTACCACTGTTCCTGGCACAGTCAAGGTTCACGGTGCACCTATACAGATTCTCGACTTGCGTAAGTTACACGAATACTCTTCACGATTAGTATATGACCATGGGCAGCCGGCATTATTGAGGGAGCAAATGACGGTCGTGGCAGAGGTCGTCAAGGCGAGTAAACTTGGATCCTTCGACCTCTTAATCCTTACCTGTTTATTTATACTCCGTAAACAGTCATAGCTGGTGCGCCGATGTCCTAATTATAGTCAGCAAGGGACATCATCCTCTTTCCAGTCGCCCGAACATGCAACCTTATCTTCATCGTTCTGGACGTCCTCAAACCCCTTGGGGATAAGAAAATAATCGAGGGAGAGCTGGAAGCATTCGGCATACGACTTAACAAAAAACCGCCAGCCATTACCGTGCGCAAAAAGGACAAAGGCGGAGTTGCTATCACGAACACTGTGCCGCTCACGAATGTTGATCAAGATGAAATTAAGGCGGTTCTTAGCGAGTACAAGCTTAGCAACGCAGATGTTACTATACGAGAACCAAACTGTACCTCCGACGATCTTGTAGATGTAATTGAGGGCAACAGGTGAGTTGGTACATGATAACGTTCCGTTTCGTACCAACTATTTCTGTAGGGTCTACATCCCTGCCATTTATGTAAGTCTAATGACCATTCTCGCCGAGTTGACTCTTACGCAGACTAACAGGTATTAAACAAAGTGAGGTCTTCCTCTTCGTGGTGATATACTGTTCAACCAAACTGCGTGTAGATTGATGTTATATCAATAGAAGAGCTCGACCTCTTGTGGGTGCTCTGTTGATGTAATGACGGGGAAGATGCTGAAATTGCGCACTTCAGGTACAAGATCCCTCACAGTGTTCCGATATCGTCTAAGGAATGGCTAAATGTTGATGAACTCATAGAGCAAATGTGGGAAGCCCTCCAACTTGTTCGAGTTTATACGAAGCCACGCGGACAAGCACCCGACTATTCTGCTCCAGTTGTGCTCAGGCGCGACAAAAGTTCAATCGAGGATTTCTGCAACGCAATCCACAAAGAGATAGCGAAACAAATGAAATAGTCAGCCAGATCACCCTCCGTCCTCCATCTATTCTCATGGATTTGCAGTGCTGTTGTGTGGGGTTCCAGCGCCAAGCATGCGAGGGGACAAAAAGTTGGCCTTGACCACGTTTTGGAGGATGAGGACGGTGAGTGCCTTATCTACACGGGGTGCTGGACTGACGCTTCGAATAGTCGTCCATATCGCTAAGCGGTAAATCAATAATTACATACCACTGCTCTACCTAGGTGCTTGTTATACCGGTGCTGCTGCCGACCAAATATATAATGCTCAACCGCATAAATGCCCACACCAACCCGAGCGCACAGTAGACACTTGTGATCATCAGGGGAAGAAACTGGACATCAGGGCTGTGACCGGCTACCGCTGGAAAGACAGTAGGGAAAATTTGGAGAAGCACGAAGCCTACGAGATACACGTTCTCCAGTTGTTCCAAGAGCACGAGAGGCCACGACGGAGGAAATCTACAAGAATGTCAGAAAACATCCAAATCTAGTGGCCAAACTCACTCGTAAACTTGTTTGTACAGGGGCCAGAATACCGTAAGGCCCCAAACCAAGGAGTATATCAGCTTTACTGGGATCTCTGGCTTATTATGAGCACGAATATATTCCTCGAAATTGGCATACCTGCTGGGGTAAACAGGAGGGGAAACAACGAGAACGTCCCCGCAATGCTTGCAATCATCCACGTTTTGAAATATGCATAGCTGTCTGCTGCTAGGAGGCTGTATTCCGTGAGGATTTATAGTCCTTATATAATAAAAGCAATCGTACGTGAGTGGAACAAGAACGAGGAGGATAGCCTTTTCGTGTACATGCCACCCAAACATGAACGAGGTGAATCCGCATAGCGTAAGTGCATTCAAAAATGATGCAAACGTGGGCATTCTCCATAGCTTGGTCATGTACACCTAGCGATGAGTGTCAAAAAATGATCAGTTCTCTTTTGGGCTGACCCACCATACCATTTGTAAACAGAGAGTAACTAGAAATGTGTGAAAAGATTTGATATTGGGAATGACGGCGAATACAGTGTCACCGACGAGGCCGCGAGACGCTGAAGCTATACCTTGGACATTTACGGCGAGGTCCAGGTTGAAACGGTTGACCACTGGGGAACTTGATCAAGAACAATGTAGGTAACAAGGACAGGATAACATACGTCGTAGCAGCACGCGATCAACTGCCGTCACCAAAGCCCACGCATTTGGCGCCCAGTAAGCGTGGTTCAGCCCGCGAGTGAAGGGGAAGAGACGGGAAAGGAGCTGAGGCAGCTGACCCATCAAGATAAATGGTCCCAGCGAAATCGCGAATATCAAGACGACTGTATTCGCGAGTGAAATGAATCTTGTTGGGAGGATTTGGCCAGATGCTGACATGCAATACGATCGCAACAAGTAAACGAAATAGGCGGGCTAAATTTTGTGACTCAAGCGAAGCACGCTCAATTGGTGGATAACATACCGCAAGATACATATATATGTGCTTGAAGTTTAGGAGTATGGCAAACAGTGCTCCACTGGCGAGTTTCTTGCCCTGCGTTCGGTGATCCTATAAAGAAGATGGCATGAAAGCATCAACTTAACCACTTACATCGCGGGCCATAAGGATGGACCAGAGCAAAATCCCAAACAAGAACCCATTATATTGGAAATGGATGTGGTCTATGATAATGAATGCCGGGTGGAAGAGGAGAGAAGCCGAAAGTATGCGTTGACGTGAAGGGTTGACGGCACCTCGTACAAGCCTAGAGGTCAAGTGTGGATTGTTGAAATAAATTCGTTTGGTATAAACTGACCTGAGCAACGCTGCTCCAAGAAGAAACTCGGTGAAGATCACAGTGGTCCGTTGGTAGGCGACGACGCTCCATGCGTCATAGCCAATATTATGAAGATCGAGGATAGCGGGGTCCACATAGGCGGCTAGGACAGACAAAACTTTCTCAAAATAAGCAAAGAATGGGGGATAATCCAGTGCTGAGGCAGAAGAATGAGCACGAGGAGATCCATTAGTTGTAGGGTAGCTCACTCCATTCCGATGTGGCCTACGAAAACCGTCAGAAACAGAGTATCAGGTACCCGTGCAGTCCCCTACGTCATAATACCACTGGGACATGGGAAGTGAATGAGTGATTGCAAGCCAATTGCGATGTACTTCAAAGTCCGTGGAGCGACTAGGGAAAGAGATGAATTGATTGTCCCTTGGGTACATGAGCGATACTCACTAAGAGGGGAATAAAAGCAGTTTGAGGGCAGTGGAAAAGAATAACAGATCTGCCTCCGAACGTGTTAAGATGTCTTGGGGCCAAGACCACCGCCGATGCTGATGCCGATGCTGGGGTGCATGCTCGTGCACGTCCACCACCTCGTTTTCTGGTATGGTTTGCGGTGGGACATGCCTAGGCGAACATGGCACCGAGGTGGACATGATATACGTGAACGAGGTTCAGACCACGCCACGAACCTACTATATGTAAGTACAACATGTACATATA
>Ga0307518_10000005_pt1 | contig 142316 bp, 200 predicted proteins | sample 25_EM_MG_FD_203889 | JGI IMG/M metagenome (GOLD analysis project Ga0307518, IMG submission 203889) | Populus trichocarpa ectomycorrhiza microbial communities from riparian zone in the Pacific Northwest, United States - 25_EM | ecosystem: Host-associated > Plants > Roots > Unclassified...
CAACCCTATTTAACCCAAATTCACACTTAGTTTCTGGGCACCCCAATTTAACAGAGCTAATTAGCGCTAATTAGCGGTGTAAATTAGCAAGTGTAAATTAGCAGTGACCTATTTCACGGCACACTAAGCGCTACTCTATGTAATGACTGACGACGACCAGTAGGAAAACGGAGGCTTCACCCATATCCTCAGATCTCGGTGGTGCGACTCTCCCACGTCTTCTCCCCACCTGTCCCTCCTACAGCGCGCCATTCTTCCAGGATGATCGACCAATTCGAAGAACGCGAACGCGCTCTCAACTTCTCTGCAGAAAGTGGCACACCGGTGAGAAACGATACACACGTACAACTTTATCATAACTCTCTCCGACCTTCATGCGCATGGCACATACACCACCCTCCTTGTGGGAGCTTTCTCACCAGTCCAATCTTCGCAGTGTCCTATCTTTCAGAAAAATACTATTTTTCGTGGATCATACTGTTGAAAGGGATCAATCCCCGCAACGAGGGGAACGTTTCTGCGCATCTATTTGCAAGATAATAAATAGAAGATGCTTTTAAAGAAGTATCACTTTTCTGATACCGCTATCCGCTTCTCGCCGTTGAAAGGTAAGGTCGTGTTTCCATCACTTTGGCACCTGTGGCAGTAGAGTTTGTCTCCCATTGCTCAGCTCAACTGCATTCACGGAGCACTGTCCCTCAGAGCAGCATCCTCCTTGCGAGCTACATTCTTCTGCTCGAAGCTATCCATTCCCTTCAGTCCCCATTTGCCCATCATTGTTTTATCCTAAAACGTGTTAGACCTCACTCGTTGAGACAGCCGCGATCCAAGGCAACTTACCACATCCCAGGGTGAACCTGGAGTGACATCCTATTGAGTAAACAGCTGCCTGGAGGCTGACACAAGGGAACTCACATGGCGTCGTCAACATCTGCTCACCAGTGAAAACGGCGTTAGCGCCAGCCATGAAACACATCATCTGTTCCGCCTCCGACAGCGTGTTTCTACCCGCGGCCAGCCGAATAATTGTTTCAGGCAGGACGATGCGAGCGGTGGCGATCGTTCGCACAAGAGTGTCATGGGGGAGTCTCTGATTTCCGTCCGTCAGACCTGATGTGATCGATCGCGCGGAAAATGAAACCAACGTCATTCTTTTCCAGGGGAGTTCCTGGTATCGGTACCAACGCATTGACAGGGAACGACTCCGGGTGTTCAGGCATCCTACGTCGAAACACGTGAACGGACGTGCGTAAAAAGTCATGTGACTAACCTGCCTTGCTAATTCGTAAATGAGGCCCACACGATCATGGTCAGCTTCGCCGAGGCCAAGGATGCCTCCAGAACAAACACTGATGCCAGCCTCACGCACGGCGTCGAGAGTTCCCAGCCGATCGTCATAGGAGCGCGTGGTGATGATCTGATGCATGCAAGTATTAGTGGAGTGAAACCCACCACATTCAATTCAGAAGCATGCCTGTGGATAGAACTCCCTTGATGTGTCAAGGTTGTGGTTGTACGCAGTCAATCCGCTGCCTAAACCGTGAGGCTGATCCAAAAACCGACGTCAGACAGTACTTACGCCTCCTTGAGCTGTCTCGCTTGCTCGGGTGTCAGCATACCAAGTGTGGTGCACACTTCCATGTCCATTGCTCGAACCTCCCGAACCATTTCCAGGATTCGCTGGAACCCTCTTTTACGCCCAGAGATATCTCTCCATGCAGCACCCATACAAAAACGAGTGCTGCCGTTTGCCTTCGCTTTGCGTGCCGCTTCAAGGACAGGCTCGACCTCGAGGAGGGATGATGCCTTTGTTGAAGTAGAGTACCGTGACGATTGGGAGCAGTAAGAGCCTGCAAGGCCATATTATTAGCAGTGGCCAAACGCATCGACATCTTGTCTTACAATCCTCAGAGCATCCCCCGGCTTTCACGAGAAGTAAGCTATGGGGGGGGCGGTAGAGTGGCGGTCACATACTCTTGATATTCATCAATGTACAAAGCTGGATCTTGCTGGGGTCATGATGCTGGCGGTGCACTGTGCTGGCACGGTATACGAGATCCAGCAAGGGGCCGTCATATATCTCTTGGATCTCGTTGTGGGACCAATCGTGTCGTGTTGCAGGTGCGCTAGATCTGCTGTTTGGAGCAACAGTAGCCAAGAATCGTCTGGACTGCTGAGCGATCGAGAAACCTAAAGGCCGTGTGCCCACCCGCAAGACCAGTCGGGACATGATGAAAGAATGAAAAAGACTGGACACTGGACAGCGTCGAGGAGGTTCAATCTTGACAGAAATATTGCGACAGCTTTGCCAAACCAGTGGGGTTAAGCATCTGCCATCACCCCTGGCCGATTTCACACCGCGTCCGTTTCAGAGTCAGTGAGACAATGAAGCTATGCCGGCAACGTTCTTCGCATTATTACAACAGTCTATCGTATCTTCAAGTGCTTAAGAACAAAAAACATAAGAAAGCAACAAAAGGGACAAGTGTGAGGATAAAGATGGTTGCTACACATTCGACCTGGATCCGTCAATGAGAGAGAAAGGAAAACCGGAATGCAATAATGGTGTGTGATATAAAGTTAAATGGGAAATGCTAAGATATAAAATGGTCCGATCGGTCCGGAAATCGTTGGGATTTTTCGTGGAGTAGTGGGCATATACAGGTTGTCGTGATCAGGAAATAAAAGGAGTGTTGACAATTGGAATGGTGGGGCTGCCCTGTTTAGGCTCTCCGCCAGCTGCAAGCCGATGAAGCCGATGCACAAGCATTTGCCTTAGCGGGAGGAGCACCAAGCATAACTCCGCCCGTAAGCACCGTAGTCTTCCCACCGTCGTATGGGGTCACCTCAGTCTTGGAGGTATCAATAAAGACACGCGCCTGCCTGGCCATCTCCCTTCGGGAAAGCTTAGAGGATGTAGAGGAGTGAGAGGACTTCGACCCAAATGAGTCCGTGCGAGCGCCTGATGAGTAAGAGAAGCAAGAGCTAGAGTTGGACGAACGAGAACTGGAGCGCGAGTCTGTGGAGATAGCGGAGAGAGGGGACTCGGAGCGAAACGGGATCTGGAAATGGTCGATGACTGGGGTGGACCAGGTCGGTGCACTGACTTCATCAGCGATCATGACAAATAACTCCTCGTCCTCTGCGCTGTCACGCTCCAAAAGCTGCTGTGCGAGGGTCTTCGATGGTCCTTGGCAGTTGGCGTGGGCGATGGGATGGAGAGAAGGCTGGAGGAGAGTATTCGCTTCGGTGGCGAGTCCCTCGGACCAGATTATGATGAGTTTGGATCCTTTACCAAAGCGAACAGAGATACAGCCAGGGTCGACAAAGAAATCAAATTCGCGACCGCCGAGGGCAGCCATCCAGTCAAACCATTGTACACCAGTAGCCAAGCAGGCAGCATAGATTGCCCGGGGAGGCAGGCAAGTGGGAGAAAGCGTGAGGCAACGACGGCCTGAGCCACGCAAGGGGTCTCCGGGCACCCAAGAGGATGCGAAGAGAGCTGTGAGGTTGGCCTCGAGGACGAGCTGAAGTCTGATGACGGTGGCAGCAGGGTAGGAAAGGGAGAGAGGACGGGTGAGGTAAGCAATAGCCTGAGCAAGTGTGACTGAAAGGGCAGAAGCAGGGGCTGCCATGATGTATGTTCGGTAGGAGTGAGATGAACGAAGAGGGAATGCAAATTGGGGATCGTCCAGCGATGTGTGCAGTGCGGAGGCAGGCTCGCTGAAAGGGTCGGTACTATGGACGGATCGAATGTGAAGGTAGGGCGTGAATACACCTGGCGAGGGGAGGTGAGTCGGTGGGAGGGAGGGGGAGAGAACAGCACAGACCTGGCAGACTATATGAATCCCCGAGGGGCGGAAGAAGGACGGGTCAGCGGAAGTGGGACGGAAGTAGCCGGATGGAGACCAACGCACCTAGCTGCAAAGAGAAAAATAAAGCAGGGATTGTCAAAATCCTGATGCGTGAAAGCTGCGACCAGCATCCGCGCAGTCATTTATACGTCTGCTGGCTGCGTGTTGCGCAAACAAGCGGCAGCCGTTTGCATTGTTGCAGAGAACAAAAAGACCTGCCTTTTCCGTCAACAATAGACCCCCGAAATATGGAAGGCGTTGTATAATTATTATTTGTACATAATCACGTCTACAGCTTTCCTAGTGGCGTCCTTCTGTCCGCACGGACGACCCCCTCCTGGCATGCAACCGCTACAAACTTGCCCAGACGGCTGTACAACTGTTTCGGAAAATGGTGTCGAGTGATACACCCTGTCGAGACTATCCACTTACCCTCCCGTGCACCATCCCTCGTCCATCTCCCGCGCGGGGACAATCCACCTGAGAAGCATTCGTCATAATGACAGCGGTGGGAACGGACAAACAAACCACGTAGAGCAGTCCATCTTCGCAGCAAAAATCATCACTAAGTAATAAATTGATGAGCGCCGTAACCGTCAGAACCAGACCCACGGTACACCCACTCGTAGTACCAAATCGAGTGATCCAGCGTGGACTAAACAACAAATGGCATCAGGCACGGCGCGCAGAGAAGACACTGATCGTCAACATTCACACTCATTGCAAGAGCATCTGGACCCTTTGAAAGTCTCTTGAGGTGCAACGTGTCGGATGCAACGGAGAGGCTAATCAAGGATTGGCTCATCAGCATCGAGCAAACAGACGACGCGCTCACAAGTTTAGGTCGGACATATATGCAAGAATACACTGGCGACAGCTCAGAATCATCAGAGCGGATACCGAGGCCTTCCGACACACCTTCTGGAACGGTGTTGCATACGGTTCTGACCTTCCCGTCCGTGCTTGCATCCAAAACATCGATGTAACCGAACCGTTATCTTCCCTCGTTGTCCACGAAGCACGTCTGATCGCGATGGGACCGTTGGTGCGTTCCTGACTACGCTGAGAACACAGCGGAGCGACAGAAGCACATTTCTCTTACAGCAGCATATATGAGATAAACTTCCCTGACCTTCTCTTCGATACCGCTGCACATCGCCCGTCGCCTAAACAAGTCCTCTTCCAGCTCGCAATCCTCAAGTTTGGGAACATCTGGCATAGGCCACTGGTAAACAGGCTGCCATGGCTCGGGCATGTGGAAGGAACATAACAACTGGAAGATAGTTTGGCCATTTTGGACCGCTTTCACGTTCCGAGTACTGTAAGACCGTCCATCGCGCACTCTCTCCACAAAGTAGATGACGGGAACAGCGGGGGACGCGCTGAGGAGGAAATAGCACTGTTTTGACGTGAGGGGTGCATCACAGCAGCCTACTAACGATCCGCACTCACGTGGAGGGACTAGGGATGTGGTCAGTCTTGAACGAAATCATAGAGTTGTGTACTCACATGAAGGCCGAAAGCGGGGCGAACACAATTTGTCGCAGAGGCGATAGCTTGCGAGATGACCTGTCCGCCAAAAACACCCCTTGCGCGAGGCGGTTTGAACAAGTTAACAGAACGATATAAATCAACGTCAATCTGTTCCACTTCAAGGGATGTCGAAATCTTTGAGTGCTCAACTTGGTCAGTCGGTGCCTCCATTATTTCACAGGCGCGGTGACTGAAGGAAAGATGAAAGGCTTGCGTTGGTCGGACAAGCGTAATGACTTTGACAGAATCCGGTGCGCGAGCGCCCCGGAGTCGGACAGGCCATCAGTTGGATTGAAGGGTGACAACTGAAACACGTGAAAGTGCAACAAGTGGTTGCAATATTGAAGAATAGTATAGATATAGATTATGATGTTCATATAATTTCCACGTCGACTGTAAACCCACATTCATGGCAAACGTGTTGTGCTTCCCCGTCTTCGGTTGTGTGGGTAGTCCCAAACACATGCTTGTGCTCCTGATCCTTTCGTCGTTGCCACACTCCTTCTCGTGTCCGCCGCCGTAAATCTCGAAGGGACCCCTCAAACTTCTTGTTTTTCTTCTTCTTCTTCTCCTCAACCCGCCGTTCCCACTCCGCATCTAGGGCTTCCGGGGAGCCCCATTTCTTCCATGCAAAATCTTCGACTTGACTTCGCAAAAATAGCATCATGTTTGCGAACGTAGCTTTGTGTGGATTCGCTTTGAGTAAATGAGGAAGCAACTCCCGGTCACGCAATTCGGCTAGGAATATAAATTGGTAGTCACTCAGATTCATGAATCAATGGATATCTTACCATCTGTCAAGAGGTAGTCCTACACAAGAAACCACGAGTTAGACACATGAGTAAAGAAATATCTTGCATCCGTACTTCTTTGCATTCGGTCTTCGTCAAAAGACTATATCTCTCAGGATACTTGTCCTTGCACCTATTGCACACCAAACACCCGAACACCTTCCTAAAGGTGTAGTCGATATCTATAACCTGGCATTCTTTGCACTTTGGGTTGAGGGACGGATCGAGGTATATCGCTATAGGGTGATGAGAATGAAAGTTATGCCCTCCAGGGCAAGCGACGCACGCGGTTCGACGTTTTGCATTGCTCGCTGTCTTTCCCGCTCACGCTCTTTAGCTCTCAGGTCCTCGTCCACTTCCTTCCCGTCCTCAACCAAGAAGCCACCCTTGGAGTTAACCATCTTCGACAGGTCATATTCGAAGTAAGAACCCAGACGGGAGTCGCGCTTAAGCGGTTTGGACAGTCCAGGTCGAGTGGGGGAATTGGAGGTTGCTGGTGTGACCTCGAGAGGACGTTTCTGGTTCGCGTTGGGTACCGACGAAGACGATGCTTTACCCTCCTGTTGTCTTTGTCGTGCCTTGGCTAAAAGCCACTCACTTCAGAACTGAGCTTAGTTGAGGCAACTCCTTCGTGCTCACCTCTCAGCCGGTTGAGCTCGACCTTCCGTAACTCTTCTGGGGTGAAGGATGAAGTCGCCGACATAGGGCGTCGATTCTAGGACTTGTGATACTCTCCAGAGCCGGCTGTCAGTGTCTGTCCATACGATTGCAAGAGTCGAGTCATGCCCTGACGGGTGTGGCTGTGAGCTATAATTACACCATAGATCTATATACCTAAACAAACTATGAAGTCTCCCCATCGGCGGGAGGGTTTTCATCCACAGCCATGTCGTCCTTGTTTTTGTGCTCATCCAAAGAAACACCATCCACCGCCTTGATCGCCTCCACCGGTGTTACTCCTCGCTCCGTTGTTGACGGTGTATCATCAACATCCATCGAGGTAGCTGCAGTAGTCTGTGGAACTACAGTCGTGTGTCCGCTCGGCCCAGCCCCGTGCGTCGAGCCAGCAGGGCCCGAGCTAAGTATGCCCACACCAATTCCGAATTTCCTCATGGTTCCATTTTCGGTTTCACTCGAACGACTTCTGCTTTCACTGCCACGATCCTTGTAGCTAACGCGGTCTCTTCTCCCACCTTCTCCCTCGTCATCCGAGTCAGAGAGTTCGCCGTCAGCTTGGACTCGGGAGTCAAGGAGACGTCGGGGTCTCCGTTCATCGGGGGGCACCAAGTCTTCGTCTTGATTTATATCATCCATTACGTCGTCTATCGGCAACTTTGGAATATCTATCCATCCCAATGAGACAAACAAATACAAGGCATCAACGGCATCAACACACCTGACATCTGGACGCTGGGAGGCCCTTTCAATCTCCGGACATTGTCAAGGACAATGTTCTTCACTCGCTCAAGGTACTCTGGAGTGTTCATGTCTTCCGTGTTGGACGACTTTACGTCAAGTTCATAATCGGGTCCAAAGTACTCATAGTACTCATTGACGGGTATTTCTAAGAGTGCTCTGTCAGAGAATACACAAACGTTATGCTAACACAAACCTCGCCCAAGCTCAACCCCAGCGGCCAGGCCGGTCTCAAAGGCCCACGCTCGGCTGACATTCCGCATGGTGTATCCACCTCCACCAAGTAGAAGTAATGGCTTATCAAAAGACTTGACGAATCTAACACAATTAGCGTGTCCTGGTAACTGGTTAATGATGTGGGGAAGAAAGGGAACTCTCATTTGGACCTTTCATAGATAAGTTGAGGCAGCCCAATTTGTCACCAGATAGTGAATCTGTTCCACATTGCAATACGATGGCCGAAGGATCATAATACTCCATTACTTGTTGAATGACCTAGGAGAGTTTCAGTAAGGCAACGAATGCTATGGAGATTGACTAACCGGCTCGAATACAGACTTGTAGTTCTCGTCTGAAATACCGTCTCGTAAAGGAAAGTTGAGAGAGTAGTACTTTCCCTTGCCGATGCCAATATCCTGCTCTGACATCCATTCGACTATCCGTGATATAAGGCGGAGAAACTCACACGGAGTTCACCAGTTCCAGGAAAGTATTCCCCGTACTTATGGAAACTGACGGTCATAACTCGATCGGTCGTGTAAAATGCTTCCTCTACACCATCTCCGTGGTGGACGTCAATATCAATATAGAGCACACGACTGTGGTATCTGGTTTCACGTAGAGCCTTAGCCACATTCCTCTGGAAGGACAGAATTTCAGACCTGAGTAGTTCCAATATACCCAGCACTATGTCTACAGAACGGTTGGATTAGTTGGTGCCATGCCTCCAAGATTTGCCAAAGCCCCTACCATTCACATAACAGAAGCCGCTTGCTTCACTCTTCTTTGCATGGTGCAAACCCCCTGCCCAGTTAATTGCTATGTCACACTTATCCCTACTCAACCGCGCAGCGCCCTCTTTTTCTCTTCAGCAATGGGTGTTAAAATAAACCTATAGCCACCTACCCATGGATCCACCAGCAGAAATAGAACAATAATCAAACAGCCCATCGAACACTGGGCAATCATCACCGACGTTGTCTATGTCCGATGGTTTCAGTACCATGTTTAACAGAGTGGAAAACTAACATTTGTGTTGTTCCTTGATATACTGATTCATGTTGCTGGGTGTTATTCGACTGAGGAAGTCGACATACTCGTCGGAGTGGAACTGGGTCATTTCGCGCTTCGTGGCAGGTTTTGCGCGCTACGATGACAAGGCGATTGAGACTTGGTGCATGCGATCAACTGCTCACTCACGAAAATCTCCATTTTTTTGTATAGCCCATAGTTCATGACCAGGGAGTGACACATCCGTATTCTAGTCGGTTTCATTCTTTAAGTTGCAAACAGTGTGAACTTCAGAGACCACGATCTTGCCTGAATGTACTCACGGATGTCCGGGGCCATAGTGGAAGCCCCCAATGTCCGAGTCGAAGAAGTAGCACTATTACAGTGAGACAGATGAGACGATCTTCCAGTGGAATGGCTGGCAAGTCTCAAGAAAACATACCACGCGCTTCTTGTGACTTTCACCTTCGACGGCTGTCCATTCTCCAGCCATCTTGTCCGGCGTGCTTGATCGACAAGTGAGGTTATCCGCGCTTACCAAGTTGGAGGAGGTGGTCACCCCACAAGTTGTTGGCGAGTTTGGCAGTTTCTGCAAACCGCCACTATTCCTCTAACAATGAATTTTGTCTCAGAAAAATACATTCCTACATGCTACAGCTTTGAACGACACTGTACCAGGTTAAACAGGTTTACACATTATTCATTGAGGTAGAAAAAAACAGAGATGCCGGTGGCAGTTATGCCCAACACAATCAAGAGGTCTGAATATCTCACAAATGATTCTCGTGGAGTCTGCAGACTGTTTGTCCTGTGCTCCACTCACATCGTCATTACCTTGACACAGCGCTCAACGTTCAACTCCCAGGCCCGGGCCCCTTTGCATCCAGCACATAACACTTGTACGCTCAAGATAATACTCCCCTGATCCTGATAGATATATTAGCCATTCACGTACTAATTTGACTAATACAGTACAGATTAATGCCGCACAGTGTACCATTGCGATAGAACGTGGTACATCATATCTTGGCTCTGCCTAGGGGAGCATCACTGCTTTTGTAGACCAGAGTGGAGGGAGCGAATCCAAAATCATCAGGTAACACAATTCCCTGGAAAGTTTTCAGCTTCAGGGACGACTCTCAACGTGAAATGGAAAAAGAAAACATACTTGTTCCCCAGCTATCACGCGGACCTGCGATATAAAAATGAAAGTTGGCGGTTGACTGAATCTAAGGAAAGGTGACACATACCATGGACCAATGATGGACAGCGTGCAAACCAGCGAACCAAAACTGGAAAAGGGGAAATGAAGTGCACCTCAGGTTCTACGTCATTCGATGACTTACCTCTCGGCCGAAGGTGGTTTCGAATGCGCGGAGGAAAGGCGTTACAGCATTTAGTGTCATTGGTTGATCCAATTTCGCGAGAGGAGGGAGGTTCTTGACACGTGCGATAGTTTCTGTGAACGCTATACGAGCTTCGGATAGGCTGCTCTCCATGGGAGTGTTGCGACTGCGAGTGTCATAGGAAAAGATAAATGGTTCATTGCCGGAAATGCAGTCCAGTAGCAGAGTGAAGTGATCTCGCGCATGGCGCAGATGTTTCCCTCAGATTTAATTAGGCGGTGGGATGTACCACGAGCAAGTCAATGTTATACCTATAGTGGACCCAGGAAGAAACTTGGACATGGTTGTGAGTTGGCCATCATCAGTGAGAACATTGGTGACGAGGTCAAGCGCCTGTTGCAGCACGGTGGTAGATACGAAAACCAGTTGGGCGAGGGGTTCAGGGTGGTCGGCCAGTTCGATGGGTGTTGACCTACAGAGGGAGGTCTCTGACATGGGAGCGAGCGTGTCGAAGTGATGTAATCCAACTGGTATTTGAGTGCAAGAGATGATAGAAGTGTATGTACCATACAAGGATCATCCGATGAGTCTGTTCCTTCCACCGAATTTCGAATAACCCACGTAAACACAAGATATAGGTTGTTCGAACTCAAGGGCAAGGACGTGTATAGTCGTTCTACCAGAGATGCTCCGGGCCAAATGGCGGATCAGAGACAGGAAGATGAACAGGACCATCAACCGTCGTCGTCGCTCGGGCTTGTAATGTGTGTAACTTTTTTACGGCAGTCTGCATGCTCGATGTTGTGGCACAACAAACAAATATAATCGATGAGTTGGGAACTTACTTAGAAGTTAGAACCACCGCTAACTTGTAACCTTGCCAGTTAGCACTTGTCAACTAGTAAATATCAGAGAGTCCGACACGCCTTGTCTACCTTACTGGAAGATGTAATCTCTATGCATGATGAACCACCAAACTCCGGTGTAGTGGCTGACATAATATACATGCCGGTTCTTCCCTTTAGGCTGGACGGAGGCGAAAGCAGATATCTCTCTCTCCCATTGGCATGTTCACCCCGCTCAGGCAAGCTCGTTTACTGGCTCGTGTAAGTTGTTTCCTTTGATAACCTTCCAGACTGAGTATGCTTTTTTTTTTTTTTTACAGGCAGCCCATACTGGCCAAAGGCGCTTTCTCTCTCTTCATGAATACCAGTCTGTGCAGTTGCTGAACTCGGTGGGTTTACGCGCCTTCACCCCGCGGTGCAATAATCGCTCATTCCGTGCCTCGTCGACGTGTATATTAGTATGGAATTCCGACGCCTAAGAGCATACCAGCCAAGTCACCAGAAGAGGCTTTCGACGTCGCAAAGAATTTCGGTAATTATTCGATCAGCTTATCATTAAGCATTATAAACCAATTTCATAGGTACTAACGAACTTGTCATCAAGGCTCAGGTTCTTGCAGGTGGTCGAGGCAAGGGAAAGTTTGACAATGGTTTCCAGGGTGGTGTACACGTTGTAAACAAGTATGCTCGTCTTCGTTTGAAAGCTCTCATGTACTAATCCCTCTCAGTCCTGAGCAGGCCAAAATTTATGCCAGCAAGATGATCGGATCCAAGTTAATCACGAAACAAACCGGTGCCGCTGGCAGATTCTGCAATGCTGTGCGTGTTTTCTACTACCCTTGTGATGGCTTCTCATCGTTGTATAGGTAATGCTTGCAGAGCGCCGAGATCCTACTCACGAATACTATGTTGCCGTTCTAAACGACCGCGTGACCCAAGGCCCGGTGTTAGTCACCTCAAATCAAGGTGGTATGAATATTGAGGAGGTTGCTGCGAAGGACCCTAATGCGATCATCACCACACCAATCGACTTTGAAAAAGGCGTAGATCCCGCTGTGGCTCTCGAGCTTGCAAAGAAACTCGGTTTCAAGGGCGAAGCTGCTCAACGGGAGGCCGCGGACATCTTTGTTTCCCTGTACAAGCTTTTCAAGGCAAAAGATGCTACACAGATCGAAATCAATCCCATGGCTGAGACCACTGACGGTCGTGTCCTTTGGTTTGCTTTCCGACATGGTTCAAATGATCTATCCTGACATTTCGAATAACAGCATGGACGCAAAGCTTGGTTTTGATGATAATGCCGAATTCCGGCAAAAGGATATATTTACTCTTCGTGACATCTCGCAAGAGGAGCCATCTGAAGTAGAGGCTCAGAAAGCGAACTTAAACTTCATCAAATTAGATGGTAGCATCGGTTGTCTTGTCAACGGTGCTGGTCTGGCAATGGCGACCATGGACGTTCTTTCGCTGCATGGCGGAAACCCCGCCAACTTCCTTGACGTAGGAGGGTACGAAGTTTTGATTGGGTACGGTCACTTCACTTGATAATATTTTCAGAGGGGCTACGCCAGAAACGGTGAAGAAGGCTTTCGAGATCCTGCTTAGCGACCCGAAGGTGAAGAGCATATTCATCAACATCTTCGGAGGTATCATGCGGTGTGACTACATCGCTGAAGGCGTAATCAAGGCAACGAAAGAGCTTGGTCTAGAAATCCCATTAGTCGTCCGACTCAAAGGTACCAAAGAAGCCGAGGCAAAGGAGTAAGTTGTGTACCGAGTGCATTTAGCGCGGCTAATTTTCGTGTAGGATGATCAGGGAATCTGGCCTCAAGATTATACCATTTGACAGTCTTGATGAAGCTGCCGCCAAGGCAGTTCAGCTCGCTCATGCATAGATAGCACTACCTCATAGACACCTTCACTAATGCAGACATGTGAAAATGATAAAAAATACTATTGAGCACATGAGATAAATAGCGTATGAACATAATCAACACCATGGACGAGTATTAAAACCTGTGGTTACATGGCCATATACAGCTTGGTGCGGATGGGGATGTGGTTGCTGCATCAGAGGGCTGCTCGATGTGACATCTGAGCGCACTGGTCCACGCACTGGGGGAGCAGCACCCATGTAGGGGGTTCGATGATTCACTGGCATTATTGGAGGTGGGTGCATCATGACAGGACTTCCCCCGTACATTGGCAGGTTTGTAGGTGCTGCAGGATGCATAACTGGGCTCATTATTGGCACTCCACGAGCGTGTACGGTTCCATTGACCGGCGTTGACGGATTCTGATTGGAGGGCCCATATACATGATGCACAGTATTCGTGGTGGGATATGCCATCATCTGGGTAGGATACGGTGATGCCATTGGTCTCATCGTACCATTAGGGTTTTGCGGGCTTTGCATTGGGACCCAGACATGTTGGTTGTACACCTGAGATGGTCCATTCATTGGCACTCGCGGTATAGGACTTGTCGCAGCGGGGGGATATAAATTCGGGCTAGGGGAATGCACAAGCATCGTGGACGGGAATGCCGTGTAAGGGGGTCGTACAGGGAGAGTGGAAGGTTGGATGGGAGTAGGGTAGCTAAAGTTAGATGGTCGCGTAATGGGACCGCTGACCGACTGCGGAGACATCGGAGGGGCTCTATGCGAGGAGGTACTGGAAGATGCTGGCACCTGCTGAAAGGCCCGAGTAACGTCATGAAGTGACATTTTTGAAGGACCTGCAGAGCTCGTTGGAGGGGGGGTTTCTCCGTCTTCAGATTTCACGTCCTGGATGGTAAATGGTAAAGAGGTTAGATCGTCGGCGATTCCCTCTAGCGAGTTCACGACAGGAGCGGGCTCCTTGTCAGCAGCTTGTGACCAAACCGCTTTGAGGTGTTCTGGATCAGGTGCTCTTGCGGGTGAATCCTTGGTGGAGAAGCTTAGCGGAGATTTTGACCATGGTGTCCCAAACGACGCTGACGCTGGGGTTAGAAGTGAGCGTTCCGTCTGTCCAAGTTAGGATTTGTCAGTCCAGATAATACACATGTTAAGGAAAACTAACAGAATCTTCAGGACTTTTGCTATCTGACAGGCCAGTTTTCAGGGACCCGGTATCTTTGTTGTGTTCGTAGGTGACACTGTCGGTATTCGGATTGGTAGACACCGTTGAGAGTGATCTTTCCGCCAGTGACGGGGAGATTGCCTCTAACTGCGGCGAGTTTTTCCCGTCCTCTAATTCACTAACAACAGTGAAATGAACAGTACCGTTTGGTTGCTGGTTGGTCAGAGTAGGGTTACGATAGAAACCGATGACCGAGCCTGGTGGCAGCCTGGGTTGGTTCCTTGGTCGTATTAGCTGCTTTTCTAGTTTAGTAGACGTATCGTCCACAATTATTGGCTCCGGAAGATTTTCGGGGAAAGCTACGGAAGGCCGAGGAGAGTGACTGGTGACGTCAGGAGGACGAACAGAGCTCGTTGGCTTATCGGATTTCTGATCCTTGGTGTCAGACGGAGCTCCTCGACGCCACGACACAAGATCATCAAGGATCTTCGGACGCCCATAGAGTGGACTAACCCTCGAGGACATCGTAGGAATATGTACCCTTGGTCCAGTCCTAACGGACCTCGGAAGCGTGACCTGATATCGGTGACCTTTGAATTTCTTGAACAATACGTCGTTGATCGAGAAGCCACGCTTGGTCATCCCATCTACAGGTGGATTCCAGGACAAGATATCCCACCGTACGTAGTCAGGGAAGGTAGACAAACGTAACTGTCGCTTCTGTATTGGCTCCACAGGATGAGAGACTTTCGGAAGCTTCACAACTATGCGTGGCGCGAGTCTAGGTGAGTGCGGCGGGTCGCACCCTGTCACAGAAAAGTCTTCCTGGTCATGATGATGATGATATGAGCGATGTGACCGCAGTGCAGGAGGTAACCACTTCGCCTCTTTTGGAAGCGATCTGGTTGTCCCAGGTGGTTTCAACTTCGTGAACTTGTTACTGCCAAGTCCAGGACGAGCATCAGCGATATCAATCACGGCCTCTTTCGCAGAGTCAACCTGCATATTGTCCAGTGCACCCTTGATGCGGGACATGACGTCATCCAAAGCCGCGATAGGAGGCTCGCGAAATGATGTGAAGTTCTTGTGCGGACGATGAAGAGAGGTTAAGGAGTAGGAAGTTCCCGAGGACATTAACCCATCAAAGCTGGTTATTGAAGGACCCTGTATCGAACCATATTGTCGTTCAGAGGTCGAGCGCTCTGTAGTTTCGGTGGGTGATGACTCAGTGTAAAGACTGACAACCTCACGCCCTGGGAGCTCAGAGGGGCCCTGACTAGTAGGTGTATCTTCAAAGAACTCGCTAGCAGCACTCCTACCACGCTGTCGTGGTCGACTTTGGTTTGCGGAAGACTGATGTGGCCCTGGAACGTCTTCGCCAACAAGCTTGCCGAGGTCCGAAAAATCCACGACTTCTAGGTTTTCATCTGCATTGCTGGTGACTGGTTCATCACCTGCGTGGAGTAATGGTAAGGGTGCTGGAACGGGTAGTCGAGTCGGTGATGAGGGCCTTTGCGAAGAAACACGTGCTTTACACCTCCATGATTCCGCCAGGTTTGGAGAGGTCGGCTCATCAGAGGCACCAAGGGGGGGAAACTTGCTTTCATGAAAAGACCGAGTACGATTAAGGGTCAATGTCGTCCGTAGCCCAGATGAAGTCATCTGTGGCCCAGGAACAGAGTCAGCTGTGGCTTCAAGAGAACCAACTGTTTCTTCAATACCCTCCCCGGTAGTAGAAACCTAATTAATGGGTCAACCCACAATTCCACCCACCAATTGAGGACTAACCTGGGTTTGGTTCCTACCTGTCTCAGTGGCCTTCATCTGTTCTTCCAGTTCAGCAGCCTTTCTCCGGGCACGCTCTTTCTCCCTTTCGCGTTCCTCTTCTTCAAGTTGACGCCTTTGTCTTGCCCTCTCCGCGGTTATATGCATAGTAGTTTTGTGCATAGTTTCCACGTCGAGTGTTGGCAGTACATTTTGGTGTGGCACCTCAGAGGACGCCACTCCCGTTTTGGCGGAATCAATTGAGCCGTCAATCGTTGGCACCCCTGATAGAATGGAGGATGAAGGTTGTATAGGCGATCCCTGCGGCTGAACATAGTGGGGTGACGGGCCGTCCGAGGGGTTGGGAGGGTGTAATAAGAGAGTGTTGTTTACTTGAGATCCACTGTGAGCTCCACTTGAGCCGCGCCGACGGCCAACATCATCTGTAATACGAGCACTATTGGGCCCTGGGCCCGGAGGTAGGATAGCGTCCCTGCCGCGAGTTCGACTTTGCCCATAGTGAGATGCTGGTAAAGGACCGAAATCACGGTCCGGGTAACGCCCGCTACACGGAATGTCACGCGAATAATTACGGGGCAATCTCGTGGAAGTGCTGCTCTCAACGGATTTTTGCAGGAGCTGCACTGGGGATGCAGGGCTGTGAGGCGGAAGATCACGGTTGAATGGCTCTGCACGACCGTCCCTCTTTGGAACCCCATGCGACCCGCTAAAGCGAGTAGGGGGATATACATTGCTGTACGGTTCCAGTCGGTTGGAACGCTCATTGAATAATACCCTCGGGCTCTCCAAAGGGGAATGACTAGGCTGTGACGAGGCTGGAGAGATCGACGCCTGGCGAGATGATCGACTGGAGAAATCTCTCTGAATAACAGTCGGCGAGAATTTGGAGCGCGGCCACTTGCGATCAAAATCATCTGCAAATCTGTCCTCTTTAGCGACAACCTCACTCGAAGTATGGTCAGCGACTTCAGCGGAAGCCTCGCTACCTGTTTGTTGGACAGTTTGATCGCTTGGTGCTTTCTCCGGTTCCGTTGGGACTACTTTGTATTGTCGCCCATCACCAAATTCAATCACATTATCAAGGAAATTATCATCGTCCTCTTCCATCTACAGCATGCTCAGCGAGCTTCGGATAAAACCGAGTTGTACTCACCTCATCCCAATGGTGTGCATTCGGGTCCAGGTGTACTCCTCTGAAGGCATCAGCCTCACCTGATTGTTTCGATAAGAATGACACTTCTGATTTGCCGTCCTCCGATTTCGCATTTAATCCTACATAATTTCGGTTATGCTTTGCCTAGGACACAAAAAGCTCGACATGCCTTGCGCCACTTCTGCAGCGGTGGGGAAATCACTAGCATTGTCGGTGAATGACAATGCTGATGTGGGCTTCGAAGTCCCCCAAGCTGGCTTCGCTGACGAACCATCCTTCTTTGTTGATGGTGCTGTGGATCCGGGGGAGTGGGGCTGGGGTTGAACTACTTTCCCTATGTGAGGAAGTTGGGGTGCGGCAGATCCGGACACAGCTTGTTGTGATGGGTGGGCGTTGGATAAAGTAGGTGTCGTTGAGGAAGCCGAAGGAGTGGCCGAAGAAGGGCGGGACCAACTAGGGCCGGTGGCTGCGGGTAATGGTGCTGTGGATGTAAGCTTGGCAGTTACAAGCCTGGAATGGGAGGCGGAAGGCTGAGTGGACGGTCGAGCTGACCAATGACATATTGAGACAGGACAGGACAAGTAAACGTGCAGACTTACGAGCGGAACTACCTGTCTTGATCGTACTTGGGTTGCTCAAAGAGGCAGATGGTACTGAAGAGTTGGTGGAGGTCTTCTGGAGAAATTTCTTATTGATGTTCACTGCGCTGAACTTCTTGGGAGGAGGATTGGCGAAAGCTGTGTATGACGAAGAGCTGCCGGGAGCTGGTGACTGATGTGAGGGAGCAGTAGAAACGTCTGTGGTCGCTGAAGGTGATGAAACAGGGCTCTTAATGAGAGGTAGGTCTGGGACAGGAGGTTCTGCAGAGGTGTTCGCAGAAGTGTCTGCGTCTCTTAATTCGCCTGTTGACAGTCCATCTTTCGAAGATTGCGATGAACCTGGGTCTGGGTTGTCGATACTGGCCATAAACGCGCCTCCTACCACGCAGAGGTGTTGCTTTTGTGTGACCCGAGAATGGGCAAAACCGAGAACGAAACGTGTTAACAGCGGCGTCGAGACACGCTAAATTATTAGCGCCATGGCTAGCGCAGGCTCACCTTTGCTCCAAGTTTCAGATTTTGCAAGTGCGCTGTCTCACCGCACCAAGCCAAGTCGTCGAGGACGCTCGTTGATGAATTCTCCATTTTGGGCAACCAGCAAAAAGTCAAATACTACACTACTAGCTATGTACCGGAAAGTTGAGCCTCGACCACGTACAGACGTTTCACCTCGGCATCCAATGCGACGTTGGCCATCTCAATCTGTAGAATACTGGATAGCAACTCCGTCCATCTTGTTTCCAACGCAGTCAACTGCGTGCCGTATCGGGTCTGCAAGCAAGTTAGCAGTGGACAGTATTGCAAACAGCCTTGATACTACCTGCGAGGTTTTGCGTTCTCTATTTAACTCAGTAGTCCCCTCTTTTAGCTCTTCCAGAGCTCTCTCAGCCTGCTTTGCGGCCTCCTCTAGACGGTAGTTGTGTATTCGCCAAGCATTTGAACCGTACGTCTGTAGCAAGGCAAGATTGGTATGTCTAACTCTGGTTGAGGGCCACGACGTGGGTAGAAAGAAGTAATACGGACCTAACTCGCTGATGCTCTAGTTGAGCGTGTGCATTGCGAAGTGCTTGTCGCCACTCCTCATCGGTCCCTGGTCTCGAGGATGGTCCAGGTAACTGATGCCTCACAGTATCAAGGGGCGGCAGAGGGTGATGAGCCTCTACTCGTTCAAGCTCTGCAGCCAGCAGCGGATTTTTCTATCGTGCATTGTCAGAGTAGTGGATACGAGTAACCCAGTTGCATACCTCGAATAGCTCAAATGGAGGGGGAACCAGGGGGTGTAGACTCGGAGGTGGCTTTGGTTCTCGGGCAAGTTCCCTCTCCACTTTTTCTTTGAGGATAGGATACCGTTCAAGATCATTGTCATAGTATGGCAGCGAATCCAATAGTCCGTCACTGTTGGTGGTCGTCGTGGTCATCGCTTACTTCAAGGGTCAAAGGCTACCAGTTTTGAGTTATGTATGTAGCACGGCTCCGACACCCGCGTTCAAGCCGACCGCCATGTCTCTTCAGACGGGCTGCAGAATATTCACAAGAGCCTGCACACGACACCCATTGTCGGTTCCTCGACGGTGCATCCAGTCGTCTTCCACGGCCAGGGGTTAGTATCTGAAGGACCTCCGTTGTTACGCCTTCCTCACTGTTGTCCTTCAGCTTCCCCCTTCACCGAACCCACCTCACCGAACCCCACAGCAACAAAATATGCGCAGACCACCGAATCCCTGCACACTTATGGTTCCTACCTCACGCAGTGCCTGCCCAAGTTTATCCAACAGTTCTCCGTTTTCAAAGATGAACTCATTCTCCACGTTGCTCCGTCGGCGGTTATTCCCGTCCTGACATTCCTCCGTGATCACTCGCAATGTCAGTTCAAGAGCGTCGTCGATATTACTGCAGTCGATTTTCCTGAGAGAGAGAAGCGATTCGAGGTTATATACAATCTTTTAAGCGTCAAACACGCAGGCAGGATTCGGGTGAAGACGTATGCTGGTGAAGCGGACGCGGTTCCAAGTTGCATTCCCATCTTCCAAGGTGCTGACTGGTATGAGAGAGAGACATGGGATATGTTTGGCGTATTCTTCTCTGGTCACCCTGACCTGTGAGGCCCTTTACTTTGACAATCAACGTTCCTCGACTAATGCACACCCATCAGTCGACGCATACTTACCGATTATGGTTTGTTCTTATGAAGCCTTTCCTATAGGAACTTATATTCTCCAGCAGGTTTCGAGGGACACCCATTGCGCAAAGATTTTCCACTGACGGCGAGTTTCTCCGTAGTGCATTCTTATGCAATACTTACACCCCTTCAGGGCTACACGGAGATTCGGTACGATGAAGAACGGAAGCGCATCGTATATGAACCACTTCAACTGACACAAGCATTTCGGTTTGTTCATTTACCATATTCTGCGTTTCTTTTGCTCAATCATCCTTGCCACAGCAACTTCGAGTCTCTTTCGCCCTGGGAACAAGTTGGTGATGGAACCAAACCGATACGTCCTGCGGAGCTTAAGCCTGTCCCTCCCCCGGAAGCACCGTCGAATTAGTGGCTTAAATGTTGAAGTTGACACTATAGAAGATCTTGAAACAGCTGAAGATACATGGCTAATTATAAACATTGCTGGCACCCAGACTATTTCTGCGAGTTATCATAACCATAGATCATAAGTAGAGTTCAAGAGACCGTTTCCTGATCCTGGACCTGTTGGTTGTCTTTGTTGTGCCAACCCATCCTGGCTACCACATACTCCTGGCCAACAATCTCGACAGCAACCCTCAAGGACTCTGCCACGGAATCCTCTACCCAGTCATACTGATCCCATATCTCCAACCATCCCAATGGCACTGCCTGAGTTACAGTGGTATGCACGAGGTTATGACCAGGGTCGGAGAGGTGTAAAACAAACTGTAAGTATGGTCCCTCTGTTGTGTCACTACCAGTGATTCGAGGGAGTGTCAATGAAGTGCTGAAAGGCTGGATGCGCAAGTAGACGGTAGAGTAGGTAACGGGATTCTCAGCTGATGACTCCTTGTGTGGTTGCTTTGAATTATCCCTAATAAGCTGGTCCAAGTTGGCCTATGACAGTCACTTAGTTGGGAGGAAATGAAGAAGCACATGGCATACTTGGGCGAGTTTAAGAGCAGCTTCATACCCCACCACAGCATTGATGTCCCGAGAGTCTGAGAAATCTTTAGGTCTTGATTCATTGCCCTTGTTGACTATTATATCGCCTCCCTCTACTTGTTCCATTATCTGAAATGGGTGAGCAGGAATCGACATACAATTGTGTACGTATCACATACCTTGGTCAATGAGCGGTATACCAGAGACTCTACACCATCATATCCCTTCATATCATGACTGAGCCATACTTGAATAACTTCATGCTCGGAAATGGGAGGTGCAACGACATTGAGGATGTCATTCAGAGTAGACAAGCCTACTCTCTTGAAATCCTCGCCTACTCCGAGTGAGTTTGAAAATCTATCTCATAGTGGGCTCGACGTACCGAGCTTGTCTAAGTGGGCATTCTTCGCATACTCCAGCACGCCTTCACTCCATTTGCTGACTTGGTCGTTCTTGGGTAAACTCTTCACCTGTTCGTCGACAACAGACTTGGCTTGCTGATAAGCGGCAGATGCACTTGACCAGACGCTCGACCATCCCCACCGGGGAGCGCCAGAAGAAATGGCATCCGATAGCTCGGGCCTTACTGGTGTTTGAGGGCCAGCGGACGCCGACTCGGGCTTCCCAGACAACGAAGAGGAAGAAGACATAGGATGAGCACCAACTTTGACACGTTCGGTGCTCTTCCGCAGTGAAGGAGTGCCAGCACGGGAGGTGGGGCGCTCTATGTACGGTGATGTTATCCGTGTAGGCTCTGAGCTCTTCTGCGTGATCTCGTCAATGAAAGCTAGCACATCAGCTGGATCCCGCTCCTGTCCTGGTTTTGCAGGTGCGACAATATTTGGGTCTCTGTCTCCGCCAGCAGGAGGATTGAGGGAATCAAGATCATCAAGAAACTGGAGAGCCTCTTCTTGCTTGGACTTCGCCTTCGAGGCCATGATGAAGATGAACGGGCGTCACCCTACTTACTATGAGATGTTTGTCTCGTTTGTAGAGCCAGAGTCAGGCGCGAGCTTAATTTGGACAAGTATCGGCGTGCCCACTGAATCTGATCGTCCACTTCGTCTTTCACTACTGCCTGCCAGCATACAAACACATGGCAAGAAAAAAGAAGGTCGAAGAAGAGGATGAGGAAGACGAAGTTTATCACGTCGGTGAGTGTTGCACGACTCTCTGATTTCCACTGGGTATTCAGCGTGGTTGTTAGAGGTCATCACAAAGGCCCGTGTCGGCGAGGACGGCGATTGGGTATGGCTCACCCTTATAACAACGCGTTGATTTCAAACATATTTTATAATAATGACCCTAGGAATATCGTGTAAAGGTATTGTGCCAGTTTCCGTTGCCCACCGCTCATCACTCACGTGCCGTCAGTGGGCAGGATACGACTCAGATGCAGACAGGTACTTTTCCCTCCAGCTGACGGGACATCTGCTAAAGTTGGCGGAAATAGCTGGGAACCAGCAGAGAATGTCAAACAGTGTGACCGCCTATTGGGGAGTTTCTGGAGACACGTCGGAACGGATGACGACGATTATCCTATCGGATATGAGGTTTCTGCTCGTGAAGAATGGATTAGTTCGTAGTTCATTGCAATGCAACATTCCTTTGCCCACCAACTCACACCTCTTCAGATAAAGAAAAGAAGTATTTTGGTGAAACCTTTACGAAATCTACGCCGAAGAAGGCGGAGAAGGACAGCAAGACAAAAAATGTCAGTGATAACATTTCCTCTATGTCGCGGTTCTTGTCCTCATGGACGACAGGAAAAGCGGAAGGTTTCAGTGTCAACCTTGATTAGTGATGACGATCATTCTGAAAGTTCAGACGATGTTGCATTAGCGAAAACCCTCTTGAAGAGGCGCAAAGTCGTGCAGATCAAGGTTTACATTCCTCGCTCTGTACTTTGCCTCGAGTAACATTATGCGGCAGCCCGGCACCGCTCCTGAGGTTTCTACGTCGCATTTCTCTGCAGCGCCACGACTCAAGCATGCAAACCCCGTTCAAAGTAGCTTATCGACCCCGTGGAAATCTCTGTCTTTCAGGAAAAGCAAACCTTCCTCTCCTACCATTCAAGCGAAGGACTACACAAAGCAGCCCAATGCAAACACAGCACCACCACCACCACCAAATGCTACCATCGTGGAGAAAGCAGTGCCCGCGGAGAATTTGTTCGAATCGTTCTCCACAGAAGAGCCAGTAACGTCAGTGGCTTGTTGACATGTGTGAGTGGGATTGATACCCTTTTTGCAGCTTCGAACGGCCTTCTGCCCATTTGCCTGAAAAGTCTGTAGAGGAAGTCATGGCTGAACAGTTCTTGAGAACTGTTAACATAGCTGCGTGAGTTCTCGATGACGGACTACTGACATCACTGAACACCGAATGTCTTAGTCTTAACACTCCTCTGTAAGTACTCGTTCTCAATAAACCAGCCACTGATTTACGTGTCGTTAGGGAGCCTGAAGGCACTTCTACCACTGCAGATGCACAACATGTCGTAGCACCTAAACCAGCCGCACCATCCAGGTACCGCCAAATCTGTGTTTTCTGACACGTATCTGAAAAACCGTCAGGATTCCCAAAAAATGGAAATGGTCTGGTGAATTGTTTATCACCTGTGCTGAAAAAAAAGAACTACTTTGCAATGTCACGATTAAAGATCCATTTGGATTGGCAGATAGCTCTGTCATCAGTCTCCTGATGTCCCAGACTAACTCACTTCAAATATCCAAGTTATATCTAACCACGGAACTTCCAGCAATCCTTCGGTCCTGTAACAAGCCTCAGTATTCTGCCCAGTTGGAGTCAACTGAAGCTCATGATGAGGTATTGATCCAGGGTTTAAAACATCACATGGTTACTCAACAGCAGGTGGGTTGTATCTCTTAGGCATCACAGATTAGTAACTTATCATTATGTAGACTGCCATAATTCCTCTGCTGTTGGACCATACAGAAGTTGCAGTGCTTGCCATATTCCCAGCCCTCTTTAATGGATTGATCAAGTTTTTGGAGATCCTCCATGATCAAAAACCAGATAATGATTCACTCCTGGTTGTACTCCTTCCTCTCTCAATAACCTCACATTCATCTGTAGAGGCAGGGGGAAGAGCAGTCTATGACATCCAGGGCTCATACCCACATCTTGGGGGATCCCATTGGCTCCATAGGAAGCCTGTTGTATACCAGGCAATTTTTTGTCTTGGGTTTCCTTCTAACTTGCTGGAGTTCTTTGACAACCCAAATCGAACATATGGAATCTGGTTTTCTTCTTCAGATTGTGGCCAGTCAACATCTGGACTAGAAACTGCTCTACTTCAGCTTATCCTTGGTGCTACAAGAGCAACTGTGTCCAACTTGAAGGATGAAGTTCGAGTCATTTTCATCCATGTTGGTGCTCTTCCAACCATCCGAACTTTGCCCTCTCTTGTAGCAAAGCTATCTGAGCATCCAGAAACTCATTTCTATACCTATGGGACTCATCCTAGTGTTGAGAGTTGGAGATGGGGTCTTCATGAAATATTTCCCCTGGGTAGGTCATGAGTTATAGCACTTGGAAGTATCCTGATCATTATTCTGAAGGTGGTATTGTTACATTCACTGCAACTGTGCTAGCAGAAGATCCAGTTGGATGCTATCAGACAATGATCAAGATTGCTGAACATCCAGCTTGGGAATGTTTTGTTACACCAAATGTTCTAGCTGCTAGCAATTTACTTGGCATGGACAGTAATTCCCCAAGGTGAGCATTTATGGATGCACATAAACTGTTTCGTGGTTGAATTTGGATGGTAGCCCATACCTGGAACCTATTTTGGAGCTCATTGACAGTGGCAAAGTGTCTTTGATCCGAATTCCTGGTTTTGACATGGGAAGCAAGCTCCAGTGGTTATCGTCATTCATCAAAGAACATGTTCTTTCTGGTTCCGAGCTTTTGGAGACGTGTACTGCAAATCTGAGGGCTCAGATGGAAACTTCGGGCTTGACGGTGCCCCAACTCCCATCCGTGGTCAATGATGAACTTATCAAAGATATGGCTAAAGTACAACTGCAGCCCGAGATTATGGATCACCACAGACGATTTGTTATCATCCGGGCAGCATCAGAGGCAAGTATACCAGCGGATAAAGAAGGGGTGAGTGATTTTCTGATTGTCCGATTTGTCCGATGATGACCCGAACATCTTCCCTAGTTTGAATGGTGTTCACTCGCCTCGTTTAACTTCAAAGATGAGTTCTTCGAATGATTGAATGGTTACCTGTTCTTCCGCCATTTATGTCCTTGTGTTGTCGTGCTTTCAGTTGTACGAACGACTCCTGGACCCTGCGCGCTTCTACTGCTTCTTGGTCGTCCCAATCCTGTTCTTCTCGAAGGGACTCTTTGGGTATCGCAATCTCATGTAACGATCGTAATGATCTTTACCACTTAAATAGTTGCAAGAACGAGTACGGGCCATCCGTTGAATGACGAAAGACCATGCGTCGGTACAAAACCTTGTTTTTCTCCGAAGCACCAAATATTCACTGTCGAAATGATTGGTGGTATAATGTCGCTGGCGACCTGTAGTAAACAAGCAGGACTACGCGACTGCTTACAGAACTGGATTGCTCATGAAGAGGTTCGTCCTCTAGTACTACTTCAAGCGCGACAAGTTGAACATTGCGACATGTTTGTGCTGAGATATGACGTTAGGGAAGACTCATGTTGGTGGGTATAGCGAGACGCTCACATGATGTACATGTGCCGTGTCGTTTATTTACGATACCGCTGCGTGCTTAGGTGGTCTCTTCACGACGCTTGATGGTTCTCGCAACACGACGGCATTTATACTGAACATATTGTGAGATGAGTCGTGCCGGTCGGAACACAACTCTCCTCACCGCAAGCATCTCTGTCGCTGCTATGCAGGCTTTGCTACACGTTCGACATGACGAGAACTGATCCAGAAGTGCATTCATTTCCGAGGCCAGATCACTGGCTGGAAAAAGAAAGTATATGGGGGATCCATATCAGGTACGAGCGCCAACTGTGAGTTCAACCGTATCGGGCTGACCTGCTTCTATCTTAGGGGCCAGCTGCGTCCGTCTTTCGTTCCATGCTCGCACCGTCTCGTCGCGGTGCACATCGCACGCCCCATATCCGAACGGAAAAACGTCCTCGGATAATAGAATCGTTCGCAGACTGTCTATCCTGCGTGCGTGAAGCTGCACGAGATCGTGGTATGCCGCGACAGTGGGAATGACCGACACGTCCTCCCTGCTATAAGACGCAAGTGGCGGATGTAGCAGGTACGCACTCGCCTGCACGGCGATGTCGTCGAACCCGTTCGCCGTTGCAAACCCGTACACTCTGAGTGGGTGCAAGAACGCATTCGCGAGTAAGTGAGTGCGTAGCGAGCGGACAAGCGGTTCCGATAAGCAGTACTTGTCTGCCAGACGGATCATGCCTGGCAAAACCGGCAAAGGGATCACAGAGTCATGATCATATCGTCGCGAAAAGGGTAGCTTGATCCAGAACTCATGCGGCGAGTCATAGGCTCGGAGAGAGAGTAGAGGGGGCGCCGGTGGGTGACTGAGCAACTTCAACAGTGTTCGAAGTACCTCAGCAGGCTCATCGAGCTCCACGCAACCCATGTCATCGTCGGTACTACGCTTTCGATCACACAACGCAAACATATCCCCTGTAGACACTGTCAGCCCAGACGCACAATCCCCGCAAACTGAAAACAGACTAAAGACCTCCGAATTCTCTAGCGTGCATCTCTGGACTGTGAACTCAATCTGGTCAGGGATGGACTTGACTCGAAAATCAGGTTGTTCAGACATTGGCGAGACATTCACTGAAAGCTGAACCGATCACTGCAAGTAACCTCGTACTACTGCGGCAACGTGGTCAACAGACACCATCAACGTGATCGGCATCCGCAGAAAATATGCCCAGACTACCCCCCGAAGGGGGGTAGTGTATAGTCTGTGTGCGAAGAGAAGGTATCCCGGGCGATCAAATCTGTTTGTCGTGTCCGTCGGACGCCCCTCTCCTAAGATCGGGGCCACGTACAGTACACACAGGGACAGGTAAAGGGGCGGGTTTGGGCGTGCGGTTTCGAGCCTGCGAAAGCTCTCGTCAGGGGGCTTAAACCGCTACCCCGACCGCCGCCCTTCCGGGGCTGTTTAGGTGAACTACCATCTACCACATACGAGGGGAGTAGGCCGAAGCGTGCGAGCTGGCAGCGACCCGACGAAAAACTGGGTGAAGGCGGGTGGGGACAAGGCTACAGGCAAAATGTCCCTTTCGGGAGCATGCCAGCACTTTTCTCGTCCCCGTGCAGCACCACACTGGTACTAGCCAGTGTGGATCCTCTCTTGCCATACCACTGAGGGTATCCGACGAGTGGCACAGACAAGTGACTTTAAACACTATGATGGGACATGCTACTGGAGGAAGATACTGTGTTCCCCTGGTGTGCAGAATACATCAAAGACCTAAATCGCGTATGTCACATGGTGGTACGACAAGTGAGGAATCAGAATGCGATCGGAGTTCAGTTAGACAGGAAGACATCAGATGGAAAGAAAAAAAGAAAACCGGAAAGTGAATGCTTGGGAGGTGAACAAGGCATAAACGACGTGGAAATCAGTGGAGGTATCATCGAACAAAGGTAAGGGGCGAACAGTAGAATCTAAATCACCGATGACCTGAGAAAATATCCGTTACATAACTACACATCTGGGCCTCTTGCCATCCCTCGGAGGTCTGTCACCCTGTTTGTTACCCAGGCCACCGGTTTCCAGACGTTTCGTCTGCCGTAGCGCACGAACCAAGTTGGTGAAGAGAAGTTCGACATTATATGCCGTCCTGGCCGATGTCTCCATAAATTCGCATCCAAAAGTTCGTGCAAGTGCAATGCCCTCTTCACGTGATACCTCCCGTTCATATGTCTTGTCACATTTATTACCGACTAGCATGAAAATTGGCTTCTGTCGTTTGACTCTGAGCATTGACTGTCGGAACACCTCGAGGCGCTCAAAAGTGGACCGGGAAGCGATCGAGTACACGAGGATGAAGCCTTGACCCTCCCTGTGGATGGATTTAGCTAGACAGTCACGTTACAGGTTAGCACAATGCTCACCGCACCCACTGGTCACGAAGGGTGGCATATTCCTCTACATTACCTTGAGAACATAATCATGGAATATTGGACGGGCGACGTACCTTGGCCAGCAGTATCTATGACTTCCACAAAGCACATTTTATTGTCCACGATCAACTGCTTCCTATATGCATCTTCTATGGTAGGGTCATACGTCTATCCCCAACCAGTTCAGAAAGGGACCAGGCGAGAAACAGAGAGCGGTCGCACCTCTGTGGACAAAAGGGTTGGCACACGAGATCCCTCGACAGACGAATATGACGAGGAATGACATACCAACGAAGCAGTTAAGAGTAAACTGAAGATAAGGGTCCGTGAACGACTATCATGTGGGATGAGAAATGAAGACACATACTTGAACGGCCAAGGCAGTTTTACCTACTCCACCATCACCGAGAACAGCTACTCTCCAACTATCCATAGGACAAGGAACCCCTTTGCGAAACGGAAAAAAAAAAAAAATCACTCGAAGGGATGGAGAAACAAGTAACGAGATGGAGATGGTCCGAAAAAAGAGGCGCGAGTCTGAGGAGCGATGTGGGAGTATGGTGAGACTGGGCTTTAATTAGATGGCGGATACTCACCACGCAAGATTGGGGGGATGCCTGAGAGGTGGTGAGTGCTGATGAATAGGATACTGGGATGGGATGAGACGTATGCGAGGGCCGCACACGAAAAGAATAAGAGGCTACAAGGAACAAGATGTCGTGCAGAATCGTGGAAGGGTCGTAAAGAAAGGCTCGGAACGGCCTTGATAGGAGACTGGAAGGGATGTAGTAGTAGGAGGGAAGAGAAAGAAAACGGCGGTGATGAGAGCGTTGCCTGTCACTTGGAGGCGTCGTATTTCTAATATATGCAGCCAACGGCACTGCAAGTTTCCTCCTCGGCATTTTGGTCTCATATTTCCAGATATGGAAGGTATTCCTGGGTCAAATGGTTTTTTTTCCGTCTTTGCGGAGCCCAATTAGTCAAGTGGTCTGCTCAAATTCGCTGTTATCTCTGGCCGGCAATGTCCGATGAACTGGGTTTTTTGCACAGCAAACAGGTTCGAGCATGCACACACCTCTGATATGTCGGCGACAGCCTGGGTTTGTATTTTTATGTGCGTGTACTTTTTTTTTTTTTTTCAGTTAAGGTTTCGCGAAATATCACCCTGTTCCACGCTGTAGTAGGCGACAATTCGGTTTACGGTTTGCCCCGCTGATAGTCCCCGCGGGCGATATTGTATCCTGCGGTGTCGAGACAGTCAAGTCCGGATAGGCAAATCACCTGTCTTCGTCGTGCCCACGGTGTCTTGGGAAACACCCACCATGATTTGGTCAACCCACCTATGTAAAGACAATGGGTGTGTTCCGTTTCAGCTGACTCGAATTCGGAAAACGCTGTACACTAGTAGGCTTCTTGAAAATGCATTCCATGCTTACGCTGTGCATGGTCCGAACGGAACCAAAAACGGTGTGCATCTTATCCGAAGCAGCTGGAGCAAAGTGAGTGGGCAGGCTGGCGTGATGTTGTAAATCGACCAGGGTCGTCGGGGAGGCCATCCTCTGCAGCAATACCAGCGGTCACGTGTGAAGGCTGGCTGAATGCACTGCCTGTTTGAGAATAGCCTGCATCAGTTGATTCCAGAACTCGTCTTCCATACCCAAAGGGCAGAAAGCGTATCGTGCGCGTGTCTGCAAGCAGTCAAACAGGTACATGAACGAAACACATGCAATTGCCGTCGTAATGGGACGAAGAAAGTTAGACAGGGGGTATTGTAAAGCCTATATGACACGGAGGGGAATCAAAGTGCTAGGAATATGCTAGTACAAGTGTCTGCAACATCACAATCAATATATCATAACGTCACCCCAAGAAACACCCAGCAGCGGTGGCAAGTTAGTCTTGTCGACTAAACTCGTCCTGCGTTAGATCCAAGATGAAAGTGGTTTTGAAGTTTTTTGGCGGTTCAATGATCTTGACCGGCTTTATAGATGATGTCTGGGAGACAGACGCAAAGGGTCGTAGAGGGCGGGATGAGGGGAAACTGGGAGAGCGCTTTGGTACGAGTCTCGAGGAGACGGATGAGGCGTGTGATGAGCCAGCCAATGGCGACGAAATATAAGGGGTTGCCCCGAAAGGACGGACAGAGGACATGGCGAATGCAGCTGGACATGTGGCAGGTCAGACAACGCGACAAGTGAATGACCACCAAAAGTCAGACGCACCCATTGGGGAAGCAGTCGGAGGTAGTTCGCGTAGCGAGTGGGCAGCAACGAGGACAGCGAAAGGACTGTTGTGACGCCAAGTCGCAGACTGGCGGTCGTTTGTTGGGGAGTGATTATATATAATGACCGAGTTTCAATTCTCTGGGGTAAGACGTGGACGAAACATTTCCCACATGTCAGCCCGTCTCCATTTACATGTTGTTGGGGGGTTTCGGGTTTACCAGACAACACCAAACACCGCTTCACCGCACCACCGTGGAGATGCCAATGCTTTGATGCAGGTTGGCATCGACATTGCCCAGCACTCGTCCGGGGGGACTCACATTGTCGCACGCTTCCTCCCCAAAAGTTTCCTTTCAGTGACACGTGGCGTTCACGAGGCGCCCATTCCCCTGTCGAGTTTCACAAGTCCAGGCCCATTCATGAAACAAACGCACTGGTTGTTTCGATGTGACTTGCCACTCATACTTCAACATTGAAAGGCGACAGCTGCTTCCTTGTCATCTGAAACCAATATATAAATACATCTGCTATGCCAAGTATACAGACGATCTGATCGTCTTCTGCTCGCAGTAACATCAATGATAGATGGTCGCCTAAAAACTGCGATGTGGATGCGAAACGATAGTCAGAAAATGGAAAGTAAAGTAAAAAGGAAGGAGATCCTGGTTGCATTAAAATGTTGCTTGTTAGGATATCACAATGGAAGTGGGTGTGGAAGTCGATGCGTTGAGCATCGATGGGATCAACGATACAATGAATTGGACGTCTTGCCCAGCTGGAATAATATACCGCGCGGATCACCTCAGTCCACCGAGGCGAGAATATGTACGGGGATGGTGGCGAGATGTTTGGCTGGAGTGGGAATGGATGATGATGCGTTGCAGAGGTGAAGACCGTTTGCGGTTCCATCGCGGCAAAAGTGCTGTACACGTCGTTGCCCAGAAGCGACGTTCATTGGACGTCTACGAGGAGGTTGCGCTCGAGGATGTACTTGCCCTCTTTGTATCTCTGCGAAGCTTCGTAGGCACGATCCTGTCGACCACCAGATCATTGAATCGTGAAAGGGGTGATAATGGGGAACGACCATACGTATTTCCACCCCAAGGTGGTGGCACACTTGATACAGTAGATGTCCCGAACGGTGTGGTTGCCAGTCGTCATCAGGCGGTCGTTTGGCTCGCCTTCGACCACGTTGACCCTGCACGAGGCCTGAACACTGGCACTCTGGATAAGCTGGGGCACAGCACTTACACTCCCTCAAATAGGTAGGCGCGGCCATGCTGTCCATTGAACGCCTGCGGGTGTGGGCATCAGCGGGTGGGTGGTGGGTGGTACATACAAGGGATACTCGCTCGCGATATCATGGAATGTATTGTCGCCAGGTGGGTCTTGCATTTGGAGCAGCCATAGATGCGCTCGCCGGCGAGATAGCGACGATACTTCATGCCCATTTCGACGATATAGTCAACGAGTAGCAAGAGAAGAGGCCTTGCTTTGTACGGTGGAGAGTGGAGGAAAGAACCAGAAGAGTGTCAATAAGAACGCTGCCGAGGACAGTGGGAGACCTCCTTTGCGACATGTTCCCATTTTCATCCAACATGGCTGCGCTAACGACGCTCTATCACCACCACCGTCGACCCACTCTCCTGCACCGAGAACGCGTTTCACACACACCAACGTTCTCTCCAGCGTGAAGTCATAATTGGCCCCTGTAGACCACTGGCAGAGGTCTTGCAGAGGCTTGGGGGGTGCATCGGGGTGGCAGGGGGACGCCCAACTGTCGGTCCTCCCCAACCACAGACGAGGACAATGATGGCCCAAGGTCAGTCAAGCTTCAATTGCCAATCCACCATGTCGTCCAACCATGGCACCCGTTCCAGAAAAACAAAACCCCGTCGTACTCTTACTGTCGCGTGCACTCCACCGCATCCGCACCACTCCCCCTCGCATCATAGCTTCGCCTGCAACCCGTAAGTGTTCCCGTTCAACCAGGAAGACTCTTACCCAATAGTGCACAGAACCCCGTCGGGCTGCCGTGGCAATCGTCATCCGCGTGGTGCCCTCCCCTGCTCTTCCCATTCCTAACGGCACCCACACACCCCCGTCTACTCTCGCCCAGTTCTTTGAATATGACTGGGTCAACAATCCCTTGGCACGCCCAGAAATCCTCTTTCTGCGCAGAACAGGCTCTGATGCCCCTGGTCCAACTGGCGCTCCCAAGTCCAGCGAAACCAGCTCAAAAGGTAAAAGCAAGGAAGACGCCCACATTGCCTTCCCTGGAGGTCGCACGGAAGAAGGTGATGAAGGGGGCCTGTACACTGGTATGTCCCCTTCGATGGCATATGTCTTTCTCCGTCTCATCCGTGCATGTACAGCTATGCGCCAGACATGGGAAGAAATCGGACTTGACCTTGCTGAAAGAGACTTTCTCTGCATTGGGCAATTAGATGACCGGGAAATCACTACCTCGCTTGGAAAACGTCTCCTCATGGTGCTCTCCCCGTATGTGTTCCTGCAACTCACCCCCAACCCGGTGCCCGTCGAGCCAGCAGAGGGCACCACCATTCATTGGACGCCCCTCGAGTCCCTAGTCAGCGCCGTATTACCCACCAACGTTCCTCGAACACCCCTGACAGGGCGTTGGTCTACCGTCACCGTGGATGCTGCATCCAGACTCACTCCCCGGCACGCCGCCATTCTAAAACTGCTCGTCCGAATCCTAATAGGGACCATGCAATTCCCCGCCATCCTCATCGACGTACCGGACACCGACACACCGACACAACCACTTGGCACTTCCTCCTTGGCTCCGGAAAGGGGCATTCCGTCAGATCAGGTAGCCAGCTCGCACCAACTAAAGCTATGGGGCCTCTCTCTTGGAATGACCCTCGACTTATTGGCCAACATGGCACCGCCTACTGCTGGTCATTCCGCACCATTGCAGCTCCCGTTCCGACCTGTGGGCGGCGAGGGCATGCGCATCGATGCTGTTGCACCAAGCTTGGCGAGCGTATTTCCGCGGTTCTCGTATCCCGATGTCAACTTTTGGATTTGGTGAGTGTTCGCGAAAAACTCCTCCCCCACTTCTCGTTCATTGTTGTTGTTATATAGGGTTTTTGGCAAGCGTTATCGCGAAGTCATTCGCGGCTGGGAGTCTAGTATGCGTGAGGGTGGGCCAAACGATAAACGGTCGGTTGTCATCCACTACCTAGAAAGTTATCTCGTTGACACCGTTTTGTCAGCCTCAACTGGACTGGTACCACCTTGAACAATTTCTATGCCGCTGTACGCAAAGCACTTCTTACCGTCTTTGTTCTCAGAGCAATTGGTCTCTTGATCGGCCTGATTTTGATCGGACGATGGGTTGTCGTATAAACTTTATATGGTGTATGCCACGAGGTGTTCTGTCACCTTTCTATACCTGCAGGCACTGAACTCTTTTGTACTCCTGTTTTGATCCTGGAACTTGATTAGTGATTATTTGTTGCTCTGCCCCCGAAACACGACTATCTGAAAGCTACAACAGCCACGATAGTAACTACGCAGATGTGATTCGTATAGCATGTTTCTCTGTTCTATCAATGTTTCTAAATCCGACATAATATGGCCCACTACATAACGCTGCATTATACACTTGCCACTTCAACCCAGGGGTAGCCCGCAAACTTCACAATCACTCCCAGAATGGTCGTTTTCGAAGGTGCAGTGTGGGCAAATCCTTGTACTCCGTCTCCCCCGAGTCGATTCTTCTGCCGCGATCTGGTCAAAGATTTCTTGTGGAATGTCGTGACTGTTTGTTGTGGGTGCCGATGTCGAAGGCCGAGCAACTGAAGAGAAGAGATTTGGGTCGAGAGGGACTCAGAAGGGAGTGCAGACTTACGAGCACTCTCACGTGCGAATGTTACTAGCGTTTGCCAACCCTCCGTCTTGATAAGGGCATCCAGTGATTTTCGGTCTTCTGTCAAGGTCGGCGACGTCACTATCTGTAGCAGCTGCCTGATATCATCCTAGAGACGATGTGTCAAAGACAACGATATCGATATCAATATGCGCAACAAATCACCTTTGACATCAGCTGGGTCGAGTCCAGGAAGGTAATGAGATGCCAGTCGCTCAGCCATTTTGCCAGCTCAATACGCTTAGACAGGTCGCGGCTCTCTTGGATCGACGGTGCGCCTAGTCGGTTGAGAGCACTGAGGGCACTTTCAACTTGCTGGTCTTCGAGGCCTGGACGGTTCTCGATAGCAAACCCGGTGGAACGGAAGAGAGGGGACGGGTTTTGGGGGAAGCCATGCGTGACCTTGTCTCGTCGTCAGTAATACATACACAATATGAGTGTTTCTACTCACATTCAACAGTAGATATTCCACCGGGAAGCATGGCTTTGCACTCTTTTTCACATCGATGGCATACTCGTTCTTGTATCTATAAAACACATCTGGCACATAACGAGCCGAATCCTGATTTCGGTCTTCCTCTTTTACACGGACAATTCCAGGCTCAACACTGGCTTCGATCATATCTGCATCCACCATGGCACACGCTTGCTCGGATACCTGATAGGCAGATATGTCGACCTGTCCATCCTCGGTGGCAGTAAGGATAGCTGTCACCATGCGAGAACCAAAGTATCCGGTCGGCGAAGACTGAGACGGCGTTGGGTTCGAATTCTGGATCGTAGCTGCGAAAATGGCTTCCAACGAAGACATGAAAAACGATTGCGAGTGGCGCTTGTACACGTTCTTCGTTCTGTCTTCTGGTGTTGGTTCGAGATCCGTAAACATATACCCTACAATCGTCAATGGAGTCGTAGCCGACTTGGCCAACTCTCTGATGCGGGGCTCGTCCTCCCATGGAAGGCCAAGGGTCAACCCGTCTAGTTCGCCTTCCTGCGGAGGCTCATATATAGCTTCAACCACGGCTTTGATGCCCATGGGCACCTTGTCATACGGCTCATAATGACCTATGAGCCAGCCGAAACGCTGCAGACCCGTCGCTCGCCAAGCCTGCAAGAACCGCTCTACAATATCTTGCGATGCAATTTCCAAGTGGTCAACCATCCGAAATGGCTGGGATTGGAGTGTGATCGCAGACGGCTGGCAAGCAGTACATATCCCTGCGGGCCAAGATGGGTGCCCACCGCTCGGACAGGGGACTTTCACCTTATATGAGGTTGGCGAAAGGGGCGGAAGCGCCTGAGCGGCACTCGATGACGTTTTTGGAGAGATCTTGCGTAGATAAGCATGGAATGAAAGATGTTTGATGTTGTGCTCCGCTTGATAGGTGGCATCGTAAGGTTCCAGAGGCATGCAATAGTCGCACATCCCATTAGGACCGTGCTTGCAGAATCGGGAATCACGGCCCTTCGGTATTTTTCCATCTCTCGATCTCCAGTAGGTGTCTACTGGGTGTTCCTGTACGGTTTCCCAATGGCGATGGGCAGGCTGTGGGACAGAGGGCGTTGGTTGGCTGGGTGTGAGATTCGTCGTCGCATCGGATGGCGCAGACGACGGCTTCACGTTATAGCCTACAAATATCAGATCACCGTGTCTAAAATAAGCTGTCAGAATATCACTCTACGCTTGGTGATGCGGCGTACTTCAATCCAAGGGATTGCAATGTTCGGCCCTTAAGGAGAGAGACAGGCGTCTCATTACCGCGAGGCTGATTAGATATGGTGATCGAGGACGGATCTGCATCGAGTGTTGATTCAAGGATCTGGGATGCAATTGAAGCGACTCGTCACTGTGGACGTCTGTACATACCTTGCTCAGCAGCTTGGATACGTCATCCCTGGGATTCAGCTCGAAGCGAAAGTTTCCGTCCTTGGACCTGATTCTGATCAACTGTCAAGGAATCAAATAGGACTCTGTATTCGAACGAATCCAGCCCACCATGATTGTTCTAGCTAGAGGACAGTTATCGTGGTTTGGGAGTGATGTGCAAAGAGCTCGATCTAGCCGAATTGAAGCTGACAAAGCAGCTCAGTATTGACTCGGCAGTCAGTTCGTGCGTAGTCGCAAACGGTGCAAGGTGGCGGCCATTATCCGGCAGGGCTTATCTCCCAAGTGTCGATTCTCTCCTCTCCCTCGCCCTAATCATATCTCACATGAGACGTGTATGTAGACGAAAAGTCAGAGTGGTTACGTAAACACACAGTGTCCGCCTCTTGTCGCAATCATGAGAATGTATTGCGAATGGTCTACGAATAGCAACACATGGAAGACAACGTACACTATCTTGCAGATTGAAATCAGCCCGACGACTTCCTATCGTCGACTGAGCGCTGCACCTGGACATGTCCCTTGCCCCAGGCAGTGCGGCAGAACTCGAGGAGCTTGATTCCCTTGCTCTGGAAAGCATCCAGTCAGAGCTCACTAACTGGCAACGAATTGTCTTCTACGGTGCCATGGAAGGGTCTTCCAACTCTCTCGATAAAGGCAAGGACCAAAGCACGCGCCCCACTTTGACGGTCCCCTCGACATCTGCACCCTCAATATCACACAATGAATCTACTCCAAGAACTTTTCCGACGACGGTTTGTCTTGGCTAGGCTTTGCTTAATCTCACTATACTGAAACCGCTGTCAGGTTCCTCAACCCCCGCACAACGATCCATTAATGACTACTCCGCCACACGTCGCGCCTGAAGCGTACAGCTACCTTATCAATGCATTGATCGCAATGCAACAATCAGCTGCTCAGCAACAACATCCGCAGCACACTGAGAATTATCCTTATGCAATGCCCCCAGGTCAGTACACGCAGCCTGGACCGCCCACCTATGGATGGTCGATACCACCTGGTGGTGCTCTCCCTATGTCAAATATTAACGGAACATCCGCGGGAATCCCGTCGATGTACCCACATAATACAACCCCGTTATTCCAGAACGCCGTTCCGCAAATGATGACGCCCGTATCCCAGTCAGCCACGCAATATGCAGCGTCACCCACCTCGGCCGGAGAGAACCCTGATCAAGCAGAGGAGGCAATTTCGACTGCTGAGGATAAGCGACGCAGAAATACCGCTGCTTCAGGTGAGGGCCCGTTGGTCTAGATCGCGCACGGATTTCCGTTTTAATCGAGCCACGGTAAAATTCTAGCCCGTTTCCGAGTCAAAAAGAAACTCAAGGCACTTAACCTTGAACGCACCGTGGCTGATCTGACTGGTCGAACGGAAGAACTTGAACGAGAGGCCGCGGATTTGAGACGAGAGAACGGATGGCTAAAGGAGATAATTTTATTGAAGAGTCGCAATGTGGGTGGATTTGGTTCGACCGCTTCCCAGCCGGTGGAATTAGCATCAGCTGGCCCTCGGGAATTGCAGGAGAGTAATAGCGGGGGTAGTTCGTCTGGCCAGGGGAATGGTGGGGAGAAGGGCAAGGGCAAGAAGGTCGGTTGATTCAACGCAATCTTTCTCAGGACATTTATATGCGAGGAACCGAGCGCAGATCACCTTCGTAGGTATATAATACAGAAAAAGGGTCTACTTATCCTGTAGTTGGGTTAGCTTCACATACTTGTCTCTTTTCGGTATTCCTTACTGTATTCACTTGCATTCTCACGGCGTCAATGCATCTTAACCAGTGACATGTCTTTCGGGAGACCACCATCGCTCAATATCGGGTTTAAGCCTGCACCTCCAGATCGTGGATCGTTTCCACTTGACCACGATGGTCAGACTATGACTGAGGCGTCGCTTACAAGTGTACTGACCAACAGTACCAGGCGAATGCAAGGAGCAGATGACGCAGTACATGAAATGCCTTAAGAAAAACTCAAGTACGTCGACGCCATGTCGAGCATTCAGCAAAAACTACTTGGAGTGTCGAATGTCAAAGTAAGTTGCTGCTTTCCCTGATTTACATACGGGTGTTCATCGAGTAATGGCGCAGGGGTTTGATGGAACGTGACGAGTGGTACAGGCTCGGTTTAGGCGACGTCGAAGATGCTCCCAGTGTGAAGACTGGAGTGCCAGTGCAGGCACCCGGCGCTAATTCCAAATTGAATCGTTGACTGCCCTGTCAACTTGCCTTTGACCGTTAATCAGCACGCTTGACCATGTATGTGGCCTTCGCTGGTTCCGAGCCGCCAATGCTGGGTAAGATGAAACGTGACCTAGGGCCGAACTTGAGCACTATTACCAACGTACCAGTTCCAAGAGCGATACAGGGCATTATTTAATTTCCAAGGTTGGTTACTGCAGCCCTCGCGAAAATTGGACTGATTTCGTTACTTTTCCTAGCTTTTTTTTTTCCGGTTGAATAGATCCGTTTTATGGAATGCCTGAGATAGAGCGGGGCCAGAGACGTCCACAGCCCAGATCTTGCTTTAGCCAAGTGCAAACTATTTCCCAACGTGTATTGCGGATTGTTCCGCCGCGCACACATTACTCTTGAAGAGTTTTTTTGTTGTCCTTTCAGGGATAAAATGTGTACGCCAGCAACAGCCACGATCCGTGCTTATTATATTGTGATGACCGGGACATACCGCAGACGAAGACGAAAAGAGAATTGGGCGTTCCAGTTCCTTTCCGTGCCCGCACGTTTGACTCCGTCGATGACGCACTTACCAAACTAGGAAAAGCTGGGTGCTTGTACCAATCGGATGTGCCGACATGAACGTTCGTTCCCCATTCACAGCGATTACCAAACGTCGTATGCATGTGGCGATGTTCAAGGCCACGGCGAACTATATGAGCGGTGTAAACTTGAGTTCTTGTTCAGCGGACTCCCGCTCAAACGTATAATGATCCACCTGGTTATCTATTCGCTCGCTCTTCTAGGTTTTGTATCAGGTTCACCCACGCAAGATCCACTGTCTGTCAATTCAAACAAAAAGTTTTACGATGTTCAGGTTCATATTCCATGTTCTCCGGGAAGTCGATTGTTCTCACTTGCAGTTTCACAGGCCCACCGTGGAGGGAGGGGAAACACTGTTGAGAGCATTCTACCGAGCTTTGCATGGTATAGTGATATCGATGGGCATTGCCTCCATCCTTTGCCACAATTATGTGTAGGGGACTTGTTGACGGCGCCACTACCTTGGAACTAGACAACGGAATTACCCTGGTTGGTACTTTCGTCTGTCCTATCCATTCTCGTAGTCAATGCTACCTTCTAGGACGGTGAGGTCGTCGTCTGGCATGACGAAGAAATTATGGCTGCGAAATGTCGCGACACCAAACCTGTTGTATGTCAAATGTGTTGTTATACTGCCGCAGTCAGATTTAACATTCCCAGGTCCCTAATGACCCAAGCTTCCCGTATGTGGGGAAATACATTGCCAACCTGACTCTTGCTCAGATAAAAACCCTTGACTGTGGTTCTCAGCGGCAAGTAAACTATCGTAAGGAGGCATTGATTTTATTCTTCGCATTATTGAAGTAATTATGGGCGTAGCTCAACAGTTACTTTACCCTGGTGCACGGATATCAACGCTGAAGGAGGTCTTTGACTTTGTTTCATGTGCTGATCCGACACATCAAATGCTGTGGAACATCGAGTCAAAGATTGACGCTCATTTCCCTAACCGGACAGCTGGCGTTCAAGACTTTGTCCAGAAACAACATGTCATTTTTCAGTCGAGCCCTTACTATCGGTCGATAACTGTGAGTTGTCTTTATACTCTATTTAACTGTCTTCTCAAGTCGTGTGCTCAGTACCAGAGTTTCGACTGGAGAACACTCATTGCAATGAAGGTGAGAGGCAGGTTGGTTTTGCAAATACATCAGAACCCAATTTCATTTACAGGAACTTGACCCTAGGATAACTACGTCTGCTTTAATCGACCAGTACGTAAAATGGATATCTGTTAACATGCCTGAATTGATGCACCACAGAGATACCGCATTCATGCCAGACAACTCTACGACACCTTGGTTAGCAGGCTACCGCCTAGATGAGTTCCTAGGCCCATCTTTTGGTGAACAAATCGCCCAGGCTGCACGCCGCATCAATGCCGATATCCTGTCACCAACTGCTACAGTTACCATTTCTTCGCCGAAGAACCCTTCGGAAATGGTGCAATTTACTACTCAGAGCCTAGTTAATGAGGCTCATCGACTTGGCATGCAAGTCAAGCCTTTCACGGTAAGTCATGGCCATGTCGCCTTCGTACTTCCATTAGACGTTGTGCCAGGTTAACTGCCTGGGTATTGCCGATGAGCTCTTTCACTGGGGTGCAGATGGGATCATCACGGATTGTAAGTCGCTCGAGTCGCGTAGCATGAGGTCACTTTAGCTCAGCATTCTGGTGGCAGATCCTGGTGTAGTTCGTAGATGGGCAAAGCAGCACGGTCTTTCCGTCGCTCCAAAGTACCCCAAGCAGCGTGTTTTCTCTTGCCTGGAGAGACATATGCAACAGGATACTGTCAATTGAATTCGTTACCTCGCATAACTGGCATTTTTCTTATTATTATTATACTTGCTGTGCGTAGAGTGCGGCATCCTTAGATGTGCCGCAGTTAATGGACGCAACAATGATGATATCTACGATTAGCCTGCCGTCCTGATTCATGTTGTGCGCAACATACCTGCTGGCCATTGTACCACGTCGTCGTTCGGCAAGTGACGACAATGCTTGGGAGGACGTCGATCCTTGATGCCAGTCACTCGTTTTGACTTCGGCACCCCGAAGGTTGACACTGACACCTGCTGTGGCCCTGCAGGGTTTGGCAAAAACTCCTGACCGCAGCGCGCATGTCCACGCGTCAGGATGGCATCGCCTGGCTTCAGCCTCAGCTGCGCATCCATCTTGCTGGCTGAAGAATGCGGATGACTTGTATAAAATCACTCTCAGGCGGCTGCAACCTACTGTCACAATCACCCCTTGTCTGCAATGTCGCATTCTAACAAGTTCGAAGTCATCGTCGCAGGAGGAGGCATCGCCGGGGTGAGTGTGAATTGTGGTCTGGCGTCACTTTGCTGAATACAAGTCTACTAGGCGGCGGCGGCTCTCTTCCTATCGCATCTCAACGTCCATGTCACTATCCTTGAAAGTCGTCCCTGTCGCCCAACTACATATGAAGGCGGCATCATCATGCTTGGTCCAAATGGGATGAATGTCCTTCAAGGACTTGGCTTGGCTGACAAACTGTTGCACAGGGAAAGTGGACTCCAGGTGTCGCATATCACCATCAATGATGGCAATGGCCAGCTTATTGGTCGGGTTCCGGAGGGATCTGTGGAGCGCCATGGCTTTTTGTCCACAGTCATCCTGCGCTGGGATATTCATGAGGTCTTGTTAGACGAAGTGGAACGAAAGGGCCTTGATATGCGGTGGAACTCGCGTGTCGAGTCCGTCGACGAGTCGGACAGTGGTGTTCTTGTCCACTGGTCTGAGGCTGGCGAGATGAAGGAGAAGAAAGCGGATCTCCTCATCGGCGCTGATGGCATATGGAGTATGACCAGGCCAAGGTATTTCTTCTGTCCAACATATGACAACACCTTTAATTTTGTGTGAAGCATGTACAAGTGCATGGGGCTGGAGGCACCGAAGCCGAGATACAGCGGTCTGGTTGGCATAGGGTTCATCCTCTCCATAGACGCCGTCCCAGGCATCTCGAATATTCTTACGCTAGAACAGCCAGTGGTCATGGTCCACAGCCGTCTCGGTTTTGTGGGCATGATGCGTTATGATAAAGACGGGAAGAAAATATGTTGGTGAGTGGATTATCAACCTCCATGGCTTCTGTCAACATTGAGTACGTCGAACTGCGTAGGTGGACGACTCATGAAGCCTCCGAAAGGTCTCGTGAAGAGTGGAAGATTCCTAGAGAACAACTGTTCCGCGAGGCAAGGTTATATTCCCCGATGACACTTTACCGCGATGTATTGACTCCTGCGTTAGCTCCACGAACGCTACTCCAAGAGTGCATTCCCAGTCCCACAATTGATACAAGCATCCGAAACATCGGGCGAACAACCCTTACTTATATGGCCGGTATACGAGGTGGAGAAACTTGGTAAATGGCACAGCAAACGGGTTGTTTTGATAGGCGATGCTGTTCATGGTATATCTGATGTTTGGATAAGAGTACGCGGAATAACTAACGGGTCCTATAGCTATGCCACCACATTCGGGGCAAGGGGCATCCCAGGCACTCGAAGATGCTGCATATCTAGCTTATCTGATCCGCCAGTACCTCGACCAACGCAGTAACTCAGTTCAGGGGTCCGCTGGGACGGAACTGCATTCCTCCCTGGATACCTTTCAAAAGGAGCGGCAGCCTCGGGTCGATGAAATTGTTGACGAAGCCAACCGGCGTGGAGACAACAAGCGGGAGACCAGTCAGATTGGAATGTTCGTTCGGAAGTGGATGATGAAGATCTTGTTTTTATTTATGTCACAGAAGTGGATGGATCGGTGGTTTGCTTACAAAGTTCCAGGTATCGACGATTGGGCAGGTTTACGTTCAGCCGCAAGGCAAGAGTAGTTTTTTTCTAATTGTCAGTACATCTTGGTAGTGAAATGTAAGGCTCGTCATCGGATTGGTCGCTCGGGAATATACGGGTCTGAAGAGTTCAACTCCGCCAACTAGAATTTCGATATTCGACCACACTCCAGTCAAAACGTTGCTGGCAACAGAATAACCATGGCCTCGTCCCAAGTGGTCAGAAAAGCCATCAACGTTTCCCCCACCGTCCGCGCTCTCCCTAGTGGCCTCCCATATGCACCCCGCCTCGACCTTTCCGCGCGTGCACCCTCGGACGGTCATGACCATAGTCACGGACCTGCCTTGCGTTCGGATACTCCCAGTCGTTTCACCGGTGGTCTGAAGCCCACGCCTGCTGGATTAGTCTATAGGACCGTCTTCAGTCAGTTTTTCATTCCTGGCTATGTGTCCCGCTGGTCTTTCACATAGCTCACATATTTCTGTCCTTAGCCCCGCCAGCAGCTACTCTTTACCAACAACGTCACATTCACACTTCCATCGTCGCAAAAGATGCATCCGAAGTCCCCGACTTTTCTGACTACCGCCCACGGTCAGACAGCAGCAACCGCGCTTTGTCTTATTTCATGGTCGGTTCACTGGGTGTCCTCTCTGCCTCTGCTGCCAAGTCTACCCTCACCGGTTTCCTCGAGACCATGGCTGCTTCAGCGGATGTCCTTGCCCTTGCCAAAACTGAGGTTGAACTTGCCAGCATCCCTGAGGGCAAGAACGTCATTATTAAATGGCGCGGCAAGCCCGTCTTCATTCGACATAGAACGTCAGACGAGATTGAGGAAGCCCGGACTGTAGACTGGAAGTCCCTGAGGGATCCTCAATCGGACGAGGCCCGCGTGAAGAAGCCAGAATGGTTAGTCATGCTGGGTGTATGTACCCACCTTGGTTGTGTCCCCATCGGTGAGTCCGGTGATTATGGAGGATGGTTCTGTCCGTGTCATGGATCCCATTATGATATTTGTGAGTTCTGCTCATTCGTAGATTTGCACGGGGATCTGACTATCCACAGCTGGTCGCGCGCGTAAGGGACCTGCACCTGTACGTTTTTCTGATACCGAAAGTGTGATGCATCCAGTCTTATGGTTTTCTAGCTCAACTTGGAAATTCCTCCCTATGAGTTGAACGAGGCAGATGGCAAGCTTGTCATCGGATGAAGACTCGGCACATCTGGGTTTTGTCTTGCTAGTGCTAATAGAATGGGCAATAATAGATATTTCTCATATACCTCACAAACAAGGCTACACGATATTTCGATGGCTACAAATAAGGTATCGTTCGATATAATTCTGGGGGTATACCATGGTCCATCGCCGCAAGGGATCTGCATTATGCTGATTCAAGGAGGTTTGAGTGGGATAAGGATGGGCGACGTTTAAGTAAGCGTGCAATCCCGCTGGCCTTGCTCACCGTAGGTGATCCATCGCTGCCACTGCGAGATGCTCTGCGGGTAACTTTGTCCCAAACACTCGGCGCTGTGGTGAGAGGCGCTAAACTTGGTGTCCCTGACCGAGAACATGAGGAAATTGATAATATCGGCATCGAGGGTTGAGGTGCACAAATAGGGTTGGGGGTGGAGATCCGGTTCGCTGTACGCTGTGACGGCCGATGTGCCGGAGGGGATTCGGAAGACTCTGACGACACGCTTGGTGAAGACGAAAGGGGCAGAAACACCGGGCCCTGCAATTTCTGTTTTTCCTCATCTTCCAAATCGACATTCTCAAGATGAGGAGACAATTTCGTGCCACTGCCGATGACAATGCAAATTTCGTCGAACAAATCTTCGTCCGTTCCGTTCTCTGAGCAAGCCGAATCAAAGCACGCGTAGGTAGCCTGGGGTGAGAGATCAACTTTCTCAAGACTGCGCCTGGGGGCTGTTGATGAGAAGCCCCTGGCAGTGGGAGTGTGCACGGCCCTTGCATCATCATTCGCACGAGGTCTGACGGTGGGTAGGCTGAAATCCCACGAGTCCGTTGTAAGCTGGGCCATCAAGCTCGGTGGTCGCCTGCGCTGCTCTTGACGCATTGCGAGAGGCGGAAGTCCTGACAAGATGGCACCTACAAGGTGTGATTTTTTCTTGGCACTCTTGAAGAACGGCATCTGGAGGAGCTGGGCAGCTGTCGGACTGGCCCTGCACTTAGTAAGCTTGCTATGATGTGATAAATGGACACGGCTCACCGTTTCGAAGGGTCCTTCCAAAGACAGGCATCCACAATATCCTTGAAGGTTTTTGAGTATCGGTGAACACCCCTCTCCCGATCCAAGGTTGGGGGTCTTCCCTGGACACTAGTACAGACTAAGGAAGGCCGTTTCATAATGCTATGCAACTGCGCACTCACGTCTGGAGAAGAACGGTTTGGGGACTTTCGCGTGACCTTGGCGGTCGCCCTTGTGTTAGCTCAATCGCAGTGATGCCAAATGACCATATGTCAGCTTTCGCGTCGTACTGCTTTCCTTCGATGAGCTCTGGGGCCATCCAGCACGGCTGATCGCACCAATCAGTACAGATGGGGAAGATGTGGCGGCGGCGAACATACAGTGCCCACAAATGATTTCCGTTTTCCCATATGAGGACGTACTGGATGCCCCACACGACTCTTGGTCGATGAAAGATCCGGTCTCGTCGTCCGGCCATCCGACCAGGCTGCGGAAGCATCTGGATCATCCGCTAGAGACGCTGCGACGCCCAAGTCGCCCACGAGAACAGTGCCATCTTCGTCAATTAACAGGTTAGCCGCTTTAATATCGCGATGGATGAAGCCATTAGTGTGCAAGTAACTTTGGCGTTGATCAGCTACAGCAACACGTGAGACAATAACGCGCGTACTTGAGTCCTTCGAGGGCTTGTTTGAGGATGCATTTGACGACTTCCTCCTCCATACCACCTGGCCAGGAGTAGTGCATGACGTCAGCGGCGCTCCCTTTGTTCATGAGCCGGAGAGCGATGTACAGCTTGCAGCCTTCTATCCACGAGCCACGGACGCGAAGAACGTTTGGGTGCTTGGAGAGAGACATGAGTTGGGTCTCACGCTGCAACAAGGATAGGGACCGAGGGTGGAGAGTATCGAGGTCGAGAACCTTGAGCGCACATGAGATGGGACGTTGTGGAGACGGGGAATTATAGACTGCGGAATAAACTATCGAAGAGGCCCCGAAGCCTATTGGGGAGCCTACATTATAGTCCTCAGGACGGTCGCTGGGGGTCGTGAGGTGAGTTGCCTCGACAAGGTAGAAAGGAGACATACCTGAACATCTGCCACTCGTCCTGGACCGCACCGACGAATCTCCCAGTAGTCATGGTAGAATGAACTGTCTTCCCCACGAAGGAGACGTGGTGGGTATTTCTAGGAGATACAAATTGTTGACATGTCTTCCTAATTACATGTGACGATTCGTTACTCCAGTCTAATGGGATATGAGTAATTTCGGTGATTATTTACAGTAATGATGCCTGCTCAGATATGGACGTCTCTGAACACATCAGCAAGCCCGTTCGCGTCGCAAAGAACACCGGAACCCAGAGACTCTAGCAAGGGCACGTTGAGTCTTCTCTCTGCTGCTGTCGACTGGGACGCCCCTTGGGGTATGTGAGTCCACAGAGCAGGAACAGAAGAAAAAGCTTCCTCACCTGCCATCGCTTTCCCCGAAAATTGAGGAACGAGTTTGCCAACTTTACAAACCCCGCATACTGGAGCCGCATCATCATTCGGACATTCATATGACAGGGCTTGTCTTTCAAAGCACTTACCACATGTCTCTGGCCTTATGGATTTAGAATACCGCCCGTATCTAAATCATACAGGTCATCACCTGTGCAACTCTAGGGATCTCTACTCACACTTTCGAGCATCGTTCACACTCTTAAAGGTCGTCAGAGAGTATTCCAGCCCCAAGATCGAAAGAAACTGACTCCACTCGTAAGGGTATGATATCTCGTAATTGTGTCGCGTCTGAAACGCCGATCAGCATATTGACAGCACCAGATACGTTTCCTCTTACAGAGACTTGGATATCTGGATATTTGCGCATAACCTTGATCCCCCTCCTCTCATGTTAGTCTTATTGAATGATGAGAGGTCCATTACTTACCACGACTTGAATAGTTGTCCATGACCTTCCTGCGGTTTGTTGTTGATTACCCAGCACGCGAGATGACACATCTCGTGGGATAGAGTGTTGCGAATTCGCTCTGTTGACGATCAGCCTCAGCATCTCCCATCCCCCTTTACACAATCATCTTACCCTCGCAATCTAAGATCTTAACAGAGAGTTCAATCTTGGTGGTGTCCATACCATCTCGTGAGCTGCTCCATGTGTTTGTTAGCGTGGAAGGGATGGCTAGTGTCATGCAATGCCCACCGATGCCAACGTGCCCTCCCCGCCGTAGTGAGTAGTCGCTTATTCCACTCTAATTTCGTCTCCTTTGGAAGGCGATCATCAAAGACAATGCCATTGAGCTGGGCAAATAGATCTGCAGCATATTGTTCTCTTCGGGCCTGTTCCTTCGCTTCCCGCGCTTTCTTTGACAGTTTGGACGGCGTTGACGTAGACTTATCAGTAGAAGGTGTGACCGGGTGTTTTTTACTGGGAGAGCGAGGCAAAATACTCTCAACAGAAGCGAAACCTGAAGGTCTGGTTGGCCTGTCCACTGGAGCTTCCGTGGGGAATTGTATTTTGACATTCTTTGTCGGAGAAGAAATGTGTATCGGCTTCCGAGAGCGCGGGGGGTCATTCCTAGAACCAAGAACTTTCAATCTTTCGAGGAGTTAGACACCAACACGAGTAGCACACACATTGTAACAATCGCTCCATCCTCGTCACTCGTGTCTGCATAGAGCGAGATGTGTTTCCGCGTGGCATGAGACACTCTTCCAGCGGACTTCGGTCGTTGCACCATGGGAGATAGTTGGTCAGGGAGCTCGAGAGATGAATCGCTATCCGTCAACTCAATGACATCGTCCAGATGAAATGTTTTGTGCTGCTGAATGTCTGTAACTTTGCTAGCTTGGTTATCAGCTGATAAAAATCTGGCCTGGTTCGTCGTTGAACTTACACGACTCGCGTTCCGTCGACACTGCTACTGAACACCATGACTTGCGATTCATGAAACATTTAACCGACCACTTACGCATCTTCATCGGAATCAGAAGAAATTTCTATGATCCGCATGGCTGAACCTGACATGACGGACCTAGCACAGCAGGTGAGAAAAGCTAGTATAAAGGTATTGAACAAGCTTACTGGATGTCTTCGTCTACGTTTGTTAGGGCTCCCGCGTATGGAAGTCCTACCATGTAACTCTGCCAAAGGTGAACACGACGACGCGTTGGAGGACGCGTCTTCGTCTCGTGACCGATATTACCCATCGTGTAAAATACTCACCTTCGGACCAACACTGCGGAGGCCCGCCTAGCTCAATCGGATAGAGCGTCAGACTTTTACGTCAATTCCTACAAGGCGGTGATCTGAAGGCTGCGAGTTCGACCCTCGCGGTGGGCTAGTTTTTTTTTTTTTATTGATTGCAACACTGCTATGTATGTCTCCTAAGTTAGAAGAAAAATGGCAAAAATCCATAGCCCACCGCGAGGGTCGAACTCGCAGCCTTCAGATCGCCTAGTCTTAAGAGTCTGACGCTCTATCCGATTGAGCTAGGCGGGCAGTTGCGGAAATGGGCTCCAGGGTAGAGAAAAGCTAAAGGACCAGCAATACAGACCCATACATACATTCCACTCAATACATCTAGATAAGACACAAAATAGCTACATACGACAATCAAACACCAACCCTACACAGAGGTAAGTGATCAAGTCCTCCGATGACTGTGAAGCAAGTACTCACCTATGCACAACTTTTTTCTGTGTTCCAGTTCAATAATCAGCATATGAAAGGCAGATGCTACGAACGACACGTTACCTGACTTGAAAATCTAATCACTTCTCGTTTTTCAAGAATAAAGAGAGTGCGTTCAAGCGCATGGCTTGTGTAGCCCTGCTGTGTTACAAATTCACGAACTAGACTTTGATAACTCGTGCTCCATCCGACGGGGAGCCGCCTGCGGAGCTCCTTTTCTATGCGAGTCATTTCCTCATTGAGCTCGCCGCGAGACATGCCATCTACTGATCCAGCCGAGACAGCGTCCATGGTCGAAAATTTGAATAGCCGAATGGCCTCTTCTACATGGTGGTTTTGCACCACGGGGGAGAGTGTGATTTTGGCAAGGGACTCGGATATACGGATGATGGCTTCGAGTTGTCTGAAAATTCCTTGAATCAATTACGAGGATGAAACCTAGTTATCCTCAACTTACCGTATGGTAATCGGGATGGAGCTGCGCTCATCATTGTCACGTTCCACTTGTTGAACTTGCTTCCGCAAGCTCACGAAATGGCTACTTAGCATCTCCTGCGCGTCTGGCGATAGCCGGGGAGCGCATTTACTGATACATGACTTCAGCGTGATACGAAGGCAGCCGAAAACGGGCGCACCTCTTGCAATAGGCAATGTACCGCTTCATCTTGTCAATATCAATTTCACCCACTGTATCACCATTCTCATCAGCGTTCTGGTTGGGTCTGTTCATATGAATATTCATGACATGTTTTGCAATCATCTACCAAGGATTAAAGAACGCACTATCGATGGGGTGAAGAACAACGTACCCTATCTCGTTGTTCGTTGTGTTCGTCCTTCACGATAAAGATCATGTCAAAACGAGATAAGATGGTAGTTTGAAAGTCGATATTCTAAGGACGCAGAAAATCAGATTGGAGGCGGGTTACAGTAGGATGTAGTAACTTACCTCGCCGGGACTTCGTCCTTCATCGTATCGCCCCCATACAGGGTTTGCTGCGGCGAGAACGCTCGTGCGTGAGTTTAATACGGTAGTAATACCTGCCTTTGCAATGGATATGGTCTGCTGTTCCATGGCTTCATGGATAGCAACTCTGTCCTCGTCGCGCATTTTGTCAAATTCATCGATGCAAACTACGCCGTTGTCAGCGAGAACCATGGCACCCCCTTCCAGGTAAAACTCGCGCTGTTCAAGTAAATGAATACAGTGACAATGCCTCATTGGAAAGAGCCCACAGAAACAGCATCACGCTGGACCGAGGCCGTCAGACCAGCTGCACTCGATCCTTTACCAGAGGTATAGACTGCGATAGGAGCAACCTTTAGAGAACATTAGCGACAGAAAATGGTGAATGTAGCGGACTTACTTTCTCAACGAATTTCAGGAGTTGACTTTTTGCTGTGCCTGGGTCACCGAGTAAAAGGACATTGATATCTCCCCTTAGGCGCATGCCATCAGGCAGCATTTTTTTGGCGCCTCCAAATAGCAAACATGTGATAGCCTTTTTGATGTCTGATCACACATTCAGAGTTTTAATCGCACAGCAGAGTACTAACTGACCCAGACTGCCGTATATACTTGGGCCTACGCTTTTTGCGAAGCGCTCGTAAAAGTTCTCACTTCTCGCCATCTCCGCAAATTCTTCTTCTTCTTCAGGACTGAACTGAGCCCCGAATGGGCTGGATGCGCTACCCGCAGACGGTGAAGATAGTTGAATGTGTACCAGACGAAGATAGGGTTGTCGGAGCGCAGCGGGCCCAGCAGATTTCTGAGGGGAAATTGGTTGTCAAATGATGGTTGACTGCACGCTTGCACTTACATTGCGCGAGGAGTTAAATGTCGAGTATATGCCTGTTGCGATGATGCGTGAGCCAGGCACAACTTTTCCCGTGATGTATCTGTCTGCGGACAGTAACATATGCCGAGGCAGCTCTCCTACGGGTACCATGTCTGGTGCCTCTTGGAGCTTGAGGGTTTGTTGGTCAATGAAAGCAGACTTGGAGTGCATAATGATATAGGGATCCATTGGACAGTCCTTCTTTTGATTTTCTATTTCAGGAGCGTCACAGACTCTTGGAAGACCTCGATCTGAACCACTTCCCAGACCACCAAGACCCCCTTGAGGATAGATAATCTTGATGGATCTGCACGCTCGACACTGAAGGTGGAGTTTCGTGGCTCGAGAGGACAGCACGGAAGCAGATATCACGATGCCGGGTATACGGACGAGTTTGTTCATTGCGTCGGCGGTCAGGTCACGAAAGCGTCGCATGCTCAGTCCGGATTGTATCGTGACTTGTATTTTGGGAATGGACTGCAGTGCAGCTTCTGCACGTTCGTCTGAACCACTGGCAAGAGGAAACAGTATCGTGCGAGCGGCCTTCGTCGCCGCGTACTCAAACTATTGATGATAAATGAGTTTCATTGAAAGAAAGGCTGGCCCAGGAGTAAATTACCAAGGAGAGAATATCTGCAGGACGGTCCTGTATGGCATGAGCGAGTTCGTCATTGTACAAGCCGAGGTGGCGGAGGTCCACTTCGAGCTGGTATTGCTTCAGTAGCACGTTTGCGCGCAATTTATCTCTGGGCGACTCATGAGAGCACGGGCACGATTGGGACAGTGTACCATACCTGTAGACGAATTCGCCGCCAACTCTGTATTGCAACAAAAAGTCGAAGAGGAGCTTCTCTGTTTGCGAGGGAGTGTCTGTGGTTGTAGCGGCTGGCTGGTCACGCACGGACACCGCGAAGACATGGTTAGCGTCGAACCCAGACATGATTGGGAGTGAACTGCGACGATGCGCGCAAGTGCATGTGTCGCGTGGATCGAGGGCAGGTTCTTACGCGTCCGTTGTCGAATCCTTTGTTTGTGGCCTTTTCCTTGGAAAACCGCGCGTCCCGTTTAGCTCAGTTGGTAGAGCGCGTCACTAGTAATGACGAGGTCAGTCGTTCAAGTCGGCTAATGGGAATATTCTTTTTTTTGATCTTTGCCCCTCTCTCTCTTGCTTCTCTCGTCACATCATGGACACAGACGAACAGTCAGTCATCCTCCCGTCCAGCACAACATCTGGTCTTTCCCTTTCACTGTGCGCCATCGCTTCTGTCCTACAGCATCGCGTAGTCTAACACCCCTTAGCCACCCATTGCCGATCCTAAACATATCAGAGCACCTAACGCGATTGAAACTACAGACCAGATCGGGTTCGCCTTTTCGTACGCATCTTTCATTGTCGTGTGTGCTCTCGTCGTAAAGACCAATTACAGTCCTCGGGGCATTGCTTGGCACCCAAAACGGCCGACAGGTCGAGATCGTCAACAGCTTTGAGCTCGCCACTGAAGTTGGACGTGATGACATCGTAGATCACGGGTTCCTGGTGCAAAGGAGAGACCAGTGTATGTATGCATCTGCTGTAAGATGACCTTCGTCACCCTATACCCCTCACAGACAAGCAAGTTTTCCCTTCCCTCGAATTCATTGGCTGGTACACCGTCGCGTCAACGGTCACTTCTCGCCACATAGCGCTACATGAGCAGGTTCTGTGCACGCACTCCCTGTCTACCACGTTAATTGATCACCCTTTTACAGTTTACTGGGTACTGTTCAACCCCGCTTTTGCTTGTTCTCCAGTGTTCAGCTGGTTCATCCTCATCTGATATCACGGGGCAAGCCCTTCCGTTCAAGGCCTACGAGCCCTCCGTCGAAATCAGGGACAAACGGACTCGATCCGTATTTATCGAAGTGCCGTACAACGTAGAAACTGGTGAAGCTGAGCGTATCGCGGTAGATTGGACCGCCAGGGGCGGTGGTGGACGCACGAGCTGTGAGCATGTCCAGTATATCATGCACCACAATCACTGACCTGACGATATGGAGTGGAATCACATCTACAGGCACAAAGAGCCGCGGTGAAAATGTTGCACGAAAGAATCCTTGTACTTGTCCAATATGTCTCCAACGTCATTTCAGGCAAATGTTCAAGCAGTGTGTTGCGCAATAATGAACGCTCACTCCCCGTTACTTTGTAGGTCAAGTACCAAAAGATCATACCACCCTCCGATCATTGTTTGCATTGATCGCTTCCCTTCCTGCCAGCGAGAGTAACGGTTTTCGAGAGGAATTTAATACCGTAAGTTTTGTCTGCCAATTGCATCCTGCCAACATTTCCCTCCGAGGCATCGGTATATCACACTTCGATTCTGATCCTGCATACAGGAATACGAGGATGTGCAACTTACTGCTTTCCTTTCGGTACTTACCAAATCGACAAGCGTCTTGAATGATGTGAGCTATTTACGTCAGTATGTCGCATTTACATACGCTGATCTTTGCGTTATGAATGTCAGCTTATTGACAAACATCTGGTGATGAGCGGTGGCATTCGCGATGATCGATCCTTGATGACGGGTCCAAGAAGGCGAATGGGGAGACAAGGAGGCTTTGGAGACTGGCCATCCATGCACTCCTGAATTCTATCGGGCAGCAGTTTTAAAGTCAATACTTATCCCACGCCGACATTTGATGCCTTGGACTGTGCTTGGCCAGATCACAGAAAGGTCCAAGTGTGGCCTCCGAAAATACACGTTAGGCGCCTACTGAGTCCATTCCCGGCATGTACCCTTCCTTGAGGCTCCTTTCTAACCTCCTTATCTCCTCGATCGAGGTCGCTTTTGCAATTGCTTGTTTTACTCTCTCCGCTTCCTCCTTGGTCATCAAACGGCCTGCCTTTCCTGCAGGGAGAGCTAGTTTGGGCTCGTCGATGGTGATCGCAGCCTTGGCTCCGTGTTTGGAAACAGTCGTTGATATTGTTGTCGCAAGAGCATTGAGTTGGCCCTCTGCAGTGAGGAACATCGACTTGCCTGTCTGCCGTTCCTGTACGCATGCATTCATCGGTGAGATGTGGCGCGATGGGGCTCGTCGTTCGCGCACCTTATCTCGAATCCTCTGAAAATCTAGAACTCTCAGCGATGGTATTCTCCATGCAAGCCACTCGCGATACCATTTTTTCTCTCTGACAAGATTCCCCAGTAGGGACAAATACTGCAACCCCTTCAGGTCTTTCAACGGTTCGAGGTCACCCAATTCTGAGATATTATTTCCCGTAAGAACGAGCGTTGTAAGATTCGGAACAGATAGGTGAATGGAAGGAGATATGGACGCGATTCGATTGTTTGCAAGGAGTAACGTTCGTAGTCGCTTCAGTAGGGGCAAATTGCCCAGAGCAACGATGGAGTTGTCCGTTAGATCGATGGCATCATGCTGGTCCTGTGTATTCGATTGTAAGCTAGCCAGGTCTGGAGGGTATGGTGTTGCACTTACCTTGGTAACACCAAGATTTTCGATTGCAGGGATTTTGTAGCCTTTGAATTGATGGTTGAACATGACTTCAAGGACAGTAATTTTTGCACAACTCACCCCGTAGATCCAGCTGGCGCTCTTTAACGGGGTTAAGGCCAGACGGTGCTTGAGCCAGCAGCTCTGGGGTGAGCTTGACCATGGTTAAATGTTAGTTGCGGCTGTGTTTCAGACTCAGCCAACTCATGCGACGCGCTTTGCAGTACACCATGAGACCTATATACCAGAGACTGAACTTGTTCGTATTTCCTTGACATTGTCACGACACGGTCTTATTCTCTCGCAGGTTTATAGACGGTCAGGATGCATATACTTTCGTTCCAATCGAGCCCGTCGGTGCGCAATCCCTCACTGTACACAGGGCCACAGGCGACATCGTCTTGAACCGTAAGCTGAACTGTGCGGGTTCTCAGCATCCTCTCTGACGGCGATACAGCACCAAACAAGTCCGTTCCACTGAGTGCTATGAGATACGAGAAGACTGTCTATGGAATTCTTGGAATGATATCCTTGGCTCTGTGTATGCCTCCGAAGCATCTCGTGCGCAGACACCAGGGGCTGATTGACAACTCCCAGCTGAATATATTGTCGTCATGACGGGCCGCGAGCACCGAGCCCGCCTCATGGGCCACGACATATATCGTGCAGCTGACTTCGATATTCTCCCTCTCAACCCAAACGTTACCGTTCAGTATCCATCCCATCCTGTCGAAGGACACTTGTTAGCGCTTGTGCGAGCTCACCTATCTAGTGGCCACTTTTTGTTCAGCTATACCTACGATTTGTCCCGCCGTCTTCAGGCGCAGTGGAACGAAAAGGAGTCAGATGCTACGAGTCCCTTGTGGAAACAGGTATGTTGATATCTGAATGACCACCTTCGTTCTCAATACAAGCCCCCACAGGCGGATGACAGGTTCTTCTGGAACAAGTATGATTTGCATTCGCAGCGTGTGTTCGTGTTAACCATTCGTCCTAGGTTTATGCAATCTAGGCTAATGGACACCGAAATCTCACAAGAGGTGAGTAAGATGATGTATATGTCGACCCGCTTTCTAACCATGCCAAAATGATAGCTCAGCCCTTACTTACTTCCCATCATCTATGGCAGTTGGTCATTCCTTGTTTTCCAGTTTAGTATGCGCTTACTATGATGACTAGCATTTGATCTGCGCACAGTTTACATCCATGGGCATAAAATCCAGTTGTGTCTTATTAGTCGAAGGTCGCGCTACCGTGCAGGCACGCGGTACTTCCGTCGTGGCATTGACCAAGAAGGGCACGTCGCGAATTTCAACGAAACGGAACAAATTTTACTCGTTGAAGAACAAGCCGCAGGGCTCATTTCCAACGTAGAGAACTTCACTCACAAACTTAGCTTCGTACAAATTCGAGGCAGTGTACCTGTTTTCTGGGGAGAGGTCAACACACTAAGATACAAGCCCGACCTCCAAGTCATGGATCTTCAGAATACGGTTCGTGGATGTATCCAAACACTTAAATGGGTTGCTGATTGTCCTACCAGGTTGATTCGATGCGCATGCACCTCCAGGAACAGGTCTCGCTCTACGGGGAACAGTACCTTGTCAATTTGGTCAACCAGAAGGGATACGAGCAGCCCGTAAAAGAAGCTTACGAGCGTACTATTTCCCAGGTATGCGCATAATCGTTTTTTTGCTGGCTAGGCCTGATGATTCTTGTTAGATTGAATTGCCAGAAGTCAAGTACCAGTACTTTGATTTCCATAACGAGTGCAGGCACATGCGGTGGGACCGGATAAACATCTTAATCGAAAAAATGCAGGAAGACCTTCTTAGGCTGGGGTAAGAGAGGCCTCTTGCATGTACCGCGCGGTTAACCATATTGTCTAGATATTTCCATCTTGATACGTCGCAACCGGAACCAATGCAAATGCAACGCGGCGTTGTTCGCACGAACTGCATGGACAACCTAGACCGCACCAACGTGGTTCAAGCTACGCTTGCGAAGTGGACCCTGAATCACCAGCTGAAGCATCTAGGAGTTTTGACAGAAGGTGAAGAAATAGACGATTTCCAAACGCTCGCCCGAGATTTCCGAGAACGTAGGTCCACCACGTACGGTTAAACCAGCTAACTTAAGGCGTTACGTTTTAGTGTGGGCAGACCATGCAGACTTGATTTCAAAAGCTTATGCCGGCTCTGGCGCGCTGAAGACTGATTTTACCCGGACGAACAAGCGGACCAAGATAGGTATTCTTGAGGACGGGTACAAGAGTACACTGCGGTACATAAGGAACAACTACTTCGACGGAGCAAGGCAAGATGCCTTTGATCTTGTGACAGGAGCATGGACGCCTCGCAAGAATCCCATTACAGCCGCATCGCTATTAGCTGACAGCAGACCTCTGATCATTCGTTCGGTAAGGATTCTTTTTCTTGGAGGTTTTTCTGAGGACGCTTAAATGAACGTCAGGTGCCTTATATCGCTTCTTTCTCGATATTCATGATCTGTGCAGGTCTCACTCTGCCCAGAACTTCGGGTAAGTCTACTTCTTTTCTGTAGTTTCGCGGAGAGCCTGACAATACCCCAGACTACTCCCTCCTTTATTACTTCGTGTTTTGGCTTGTCGTTTCCGTGCTATCGATATGTTTCATCGTGCTACACGGGATCGAATACGTCTCTTGGCCACGATTGATACCTCCGACGGACATGATTTACTATAAAGGACCAGGCTTCCGCTCTGCACACCATGGGAAGGGCTTCACACGACCCATTGGGCGGAAATTCAGTATCTCCGGGAAAACTTTCCCTGTCAATGGGATGGGTGGACGACAAAGAGCCTTGACCAACCACATAGAGGAGTTAGAGATGGGAACCAAAAAGAGGGTTGACTAGGGCTTCGTAGATTTCTGCTAGATTATGTAATTCGATCGCTCGCCACAGCGGAGTTCGGAATGATATATGTCCAAAATTTGGAAGCATAGGTGGTTGTGACACGCCAATCTCTTCACTTTCATTATACTACAGCTCCTTCACAATGTCTGGAAAAAAACGCGCGTCCCCTGGCGCTGATGAGGAGAAAAACCCTCTAGAGGGCGTAGAACTTGGCGACGAAGACGCCAAAAAACTCCAAGCCGTACAAAAGCAGATTGAACGCGTTGACTTGTTGATTGGTAGGTATTTCTCCCATCGGCTCTTTAGAGGGACTAATGTCTACTGGAAGAGCGTCACAGTCAGGAGAAACTTCTGCCTGTGTATGAGCGGAGACGTGAGGTGACCAAAGCAATCCCCAAGTTTTGGCCTGTCTCGCTCGTAAACCATGGATTACTCTCTTTCCAAACACAACACAACGTAGACCGCAATGCTTTGAGCTACTTAGAAGACTTATGGGTTGCTCGTGATCCGAAAGAACCGAGGTGCTTCACTCTCGAATTTGTATGTAAAATCCTTGTTTACTTGATTTTTTTCTATGTCTGACACATCGAGGCTAGTACTTCAAATCGAACCCTTACTTCACGGATACTGTCTTGAAGAAGGAGTACAAATACGTTGCGCCTCCAGCCTCCGCCAACGAAAAGCCTGATGCCGATGGCCTGACCCCTTCCATGCTCGATTTTTCGTGGGAGCGCGACGTGAAACCTTCGGCAAGTATTACCCAGTTGTTTATGTGATCTGCTAAGCCTTCGTTTAGGCTAATAAAATCAGTTGGAAAGACCCTGAAAATGCGCTGACTAAGTTGCATCCTCGTGTGGAAGACGAAGACGAGGAGTCGGATATGCCCGCCGAAGCTGGTAGTTTCTTCAACTTCTTCGAGATTGCCTCAGACCCTTTCGACGTGAGTTTTACCGTTGATATCCATGCCGATTACATCCTTACCATCCATTACAGATTGGGACAACGATTGCCAATGAAATCTTTCCTTCCGCAACCGATTATTTCCTTGGCAATATTCCTGGTGACGAATTGGACTCGGAAGACGAAAGCGAAGATGATGACGATGACGACGATGCAGAGGAGATTGACCTGGAGAAGCCAAAAACCAAAAAGCCGAGGCAAGGGTAAATGTGTTATTTCAAATCTGCACTCGGTACATAGGATCAGTATTCCTGTCTTGTTTTAACTTTCCTTTGATGTGTTTGCATTCACTAGCGTATCAAAGTACATAAGTATCATGTTGTAGGCTAGTCGTTCCTCAATGGTCGATTGCACTTACTGTGTCGTCCTCCTGAATGTAAGCGCTGTCTCACAGCAGCACAGCGTGGCCCCTGCGATAAGGCTGCCTGCCTAAGATACTTAACATAAGTAATTGGACAATGGTGCAGAGCACTTAAAATTTTCCTTGATAACCAGCTGCTAGGTATGGTGTAGTACTCGGTGATTTCTTCAACATGTTATAAGAACAAAAAGCACAACTATGGTCTCTAATAGCGAACAATCCCCCATAGTTTGCCTAGTGTTCACAGCGAGCTCCAAGGGGGGAGCTACTGACGAAGGTGACCAACTCGAAACTTCTATCAAAGACTCGATGGAAGACAATCATTCTCTCAGAGATAATAAAGTAGGGCGGCTTTTTGATGGATGGATGACTTGGATATGCACTTGTAATTGATGATTATGCGTCTGCAGGTCATTCAAGATCAAAGACCTCATGCATGAGAGCACACACGTACTAGAAGGAACCCTTTGATTTCTCATAATCTGACGAGCCACCCAGCGTTCATCCTGTCTCCAACTGAGACGCCCAAAGTCCGGTTCATGGTTGGTACCAATGACCAATGACATTGTCATTTACGAGTCCCCAGTAGTCAGGCCAATAGCAAGCTTGTCGTTTTATTCTGGAGTCGATTGCGGACTACACATGGAAACCTTGTAGCATAGAGGCGATCAGACTTACAAAATAAAACGTTGCCTTGAAGCTTGGAGAACGGTCCTTCGTTAGCTTCCTTGTCTATCAGAACGATACAAGACTAAACGTGACACGGTGTTACATGATGCCGTCAGGAGATGGGGCTGTAATATACCACGAAGTGAGGGGAACTGTGAAGTTCCTTCCCATAGGACTACATGGCTAATCGTGAGTGGGTTCGAATCCGATGCGGATCCAACGGACTTGGGCACAAGGGTGGAAAGCACGCAATGTGCAACGCTACCCCCCGATCATAGATGCATAAGAACATGCCGAGAACCAGTTGGAGGGTCTGAAAAAGTTGAGTGCAACATCGTAGTATGGGAAATGGACCACTCCCCGCGTAGTTCGGATAATATTATTGGTCAAGATTCAGAAAGTACTCCATTTGGCAATTCGCACCGGTTACATATCCCGCTCGTCCTCCACAAATCACTCGTAAATATCTAGGTCTACAGACTATTTCCTCGACCTGCGCATCTTGTTCCCCGCATGTCGGCTCTTCGAAAAAAGTCGCCCGAAAAGCGAATTCCCTTCTTACGCCACAGGACCAGCAATAATATCAACGTGGACGTCCAGGGCGACATGAACACATCTATGTCTCGCCACAAGGCAGCCGTAGCTTCCTCTCTGGACAGCATACTCGTCCCTCCTCGCTCATCTTCCACAGTGCGGACATCACGAAGGTCTGTGGACACAGATTCAGGTGACGGCGTTGAGATGAGTCTCCTCAATGGGGATGAGAGGGCGGGAGCAACAAGCGACCTTGACGATGACGACAAACTGTTAGAGAAGAAGTCAAAAGCAATGCCTGCGAGAGACAAAAGGGCCATGGTGTTGCTCATTATTCTTTGTCAGTTTGTCTCCATTCGCCCTTTGCAGTGACTGACGTGTCACGAAGATTTAATTCAGGGTGTACCAGTAAGTGGTGTTTGCGCATACAACCGCGTTCGAAATATTAAAGCTGATCTATCTTGACAGCTGGGTCTTGCGCTTGGTAGGATTCAAACCTCTCGAACTATCTCCTTACTCACTGGGGTACAGGCTCCATTCCATTCATTTTACGTGATCACTTGTCTTATTCCCAGCTAGGGGTATTCGCTCTTTCCAACTATCCATATTCTCTTAAACTCTTGTGGTCACCTCTTGTTGACTCGACTTTCATGCCATCCATCGGTCGGAGAAAGTCTTGGATCATTCCCATGCAGCTCGTTATCGGTTCAACGATGCTATACATCGCCGCAAATGCCGAAAGGTTATTTGAACATGTGGGTTGTTCTACGATCATCTCATCCCCCGCCTCAACTACCTGTAGCCCGCGGATAATGTCTATGAGCTCACCTTCGTATTTACTTCCCTCGTGTTCTTATCTGCCACACAAGGTACGCGTCGCAACAATGCTAACCACGTTGATATTGATAGTTTCTTTATGTTAGACATTGCAGTTGATGGTAGTAGTAAAAATAATTCTTCCTTACAACGACGTGCTCACGTTGCATAGGTTGGGCTTTGACCCTACTATCTCAAGAGAACCTCTCCTATGCATCAACCTGTCAAACAGTCGGATTAAACACTGGTTTTTTTGCATCTTTCACAGTGTTTCTAGCGTTGAACAGCGAAGCCTTTGCGTAAGTCATGGCCAAATACCTTTCTCACCAAGCATTGATCCAGAGGCTAGCGCAAGATGGGGGCTACCACGCTTGACCTTGAGCACCTATCTTCAACTTTGTAGCCTCCTTTGCTTTGGTGTGACATTCTGGCTCGTCTTTTTTGAGAAAGAGGTATGAAGTAGAATGTCTTATTTGCTATGGCACGCCTAACATACCGTAGGGTGAGGAATCGCTGGACGAGGCGGAGATGACTGTCATGTCGGTTTACAAGACAATTTGGGACATCTGCAAATTGAAACGTATGTCTTATCAGACCGTTTCTTTTTACAAATAATCACTTAGGCGGGTCAAAGATGTCCGGTCGCTTATTCTCATGCACTGCTTTGCAAAAATTGGGTTTCAAGCCAACGAAGCAGTGACCAGCTTGAAGATGGTCGAGAAAGGGCTTGGCCGTGAAGACCTTGCCATTGTGGTTCTGATTGATTTCCCCTTCCAGATTCTTGGTGGTTGGCTTGCTGCGAAGTGGTCAAGGGGAGATAAGCCTCTCCGCCCATGGATATGGGCGTTTTGGCCTCGGCTAGCTTTTGCCGTTTCTTCCACACTGATTGTGTACTGGTTTCCAACACCGCCCATATCGTATGGTTTCATGACATTCTTGGTGGTACACACTGTACTACAAGGGTTTGCATCGTATGTGGACCTCTTCGGTTTACACTGAATTTCCTTGACACATTTACTAGCACGATTCAATTTGTCGGCATCTCAGCATTTCACACAAGAATCTCGGACCCCCTGATCGGAGGGACTTACATGACAGTGCGTGTGCGCAGTCCGACGGTATTTGTCCTAGTGATACGACAACCCTTGTAGCTTCTCAACACGTTCACGAATCTCGGTGGCACTTGGCCAAAGTATTTTGTACTCAAAGGTGAGCAAGAAGAATGGCCGGATGCTAGGAGCTCAATTGTGTCGTAGGGGTGGACAGGTTCAGCGTAGCGTATTGCACAGTCAAGGACACGAATGGAGAGCTTGTCGTGAAAGGTGTGAACGACTAGGCTGTGTGTTCACGAAACTAACGCAAGATTCAGCGGCAGAATGTGTCTCTGACCTGGGCAAGGAGCACTGTTCGGCCATAGGTGGAGAGTGTATAACTGAACAAGATGGGTACTACTATGTATCGATGATATGTGTCACCTTTGGGGTGCTCTTCCTCGTGGGGTATATCATGCCCACTGCACGCAGGCTCCAAAGTGAGTCTATCGAAGCCATCTGTCGCTCTTGTTTTCATGACCGTTCATGTAGTCCTACCAGTCCACCGGTGGCGAGTGAGCTCGGAGTGAGGTAGAACAGCGCAATGTAGATAGATTAATAGGTGATAATAACAAGTAATGGGGTGTTGTATGTAGTTGCCTGCCCTAAAGCCGCTTTGAATGTGCAGTGCAGCGGTATGCTAAAGTGCAACACTGTTTTCCACGGAAACGCACAAACTGCCGCAGACTTTTCACTGCAGTTATCATTCTGAGGCCACGCTTCCTCTACCGACCTAGATACTGAAAAAAATGACTACTACTATGCACTTTGGTCCCGAGTGGATGCGTGCAAAACCACAGACGCCTGGTCGCCAGCATCCCCTGCCATCGCCTCCGCCCCCTCCGCAAACTACATCGACGTCTCAGCAAACCACCATGTCAACGTATTCCTCTCTTGTCACCTCAGCAGTGCAGGAACAAGAGAAACCCGATGAATCTCGTCCATTCAGATATACGAAGGAAGAGATGCTCAGAATCTACAAGGAAGGTGGCGGGAAAGGCGGTTTGGGACTCGAAGTAGAACGATGGGAGGGGATAGTACACGAAGTTGGTAATGAGCCTGCGGGTTTGCGCGAAATGGACGAAGCTGAGAAGAAGGTCAGACGAGGGCTCGGAAATTGCACTTTACGCATTTGCACTCACATGATGCACGTAGCTTTTCGCTGGCCCTCTTAATTCCGAAATTCGTCGCCGTCAGTCAACTGATTTAATAAACGCGTTGTCTTCGCCGTCCGATAGATCCAGACTCATCCACTCGAACGGTGGGGGCGGTGGTCCAGCGCGCGACCGCTTTGGTTCTCTCATGAGTAGTAGAAGGAGGGAGAGTGCAGGTGACCCCGACCAATCTATAGGTGTCTTACCAGTCTGACATTTATCTGTTGATCAAGATCAACCTGTGCCGATGCCACGCAAATTAACACTGTCTACTACACAAGGCGGGTCGTCGGCCTCTCGTGAAGCGCTGCCTTCCCCACGTAACAGGATGGGTACTTTCAGTTCTGGTTTTGATGGCGTTCTTAACAGCGGTGACTCTTGGTCGAAAAGGCGCCCTTCTGTGAATCTCACTGGACCAGGTGGTGGTCTTTCTGCACGCGACGATGACAAGGATGAAGTGCCGAGGGGATCCGACATTAAGAAAGAGGAGGAAATTCGCACCTCTGATCGTCCACGGGCTAGTCCAACAGGAACGAACCAACAACACGCGTCCGGCAGTCCTGATATACCCTCACCAGGCACCGGTCCTTCGTCGGCACTGAGCGGCGGCTCTGTGATCCAGGGTATTGCAGACATGAGCGTAGGGGAACCAAATAATCCCAACCCGGATCAGCAAACGTCACCGATTAATTCTCCTGTCACTGGTCCCCCTCCTGGTTTGGCCGATCCCGCGAGCATCGAATGGTCGTATCTGGACCCTCAAGGTCAAGAACAGGGTTAGTCTAGTTCTATGAATACACTTAATGTCCGTCAACGCTTCTTACAGGGCCGTTCCGGGCTGATGTCATGCAAAAATGGTTCGATGAAGGCTACTTCGCTCCTGAATTACCCATGAGACGTACGCATCTGGATAATGATTGGGTCCCTGTTGGGATTCTGGAACGACGTGCAAACGGAGGAAAAATCTTCCTTGTGCAGCCACCTGCAGTGAATGGTCCACCTGGGCTGTCCCTCCGTACAGAATCGCTGCAAAGTTATCCTCCTACCCATGACCATAGTTCTTTCAACGGATACCAACCCGTACCGCAACGAGCAATCCGAAGTGCAACCCTAGATGCATCTTACCTCAGTAACACATCCCCTTCCGAATCTCCGTCTTCATCCCTGGGAGGTGGTAGATTTGGTAGCGGCTCGCCGGACACATCTGCATTTAATGGACGCTCTGGAAATGGTATATACTCTGGTGATCCTAACTTTGGGGGGCGTGCACTCTCAGCACGAGCATCGTTTCAAGATCCAACGGTTGATCCACGATTATCGTTCAACAACAGCGCTCCAGGCATAACTTCTGTTTTCGATACATATGGCAATCACAACGGAGGATCTCCATGGCCGACAGCTGTAGGTCCATTGAACCAAGGCTTTAATGGAGTCGAACGTCGCTCTTTCTCTAACGGATATAGTGGCATGGGCTCAAGCATAATAGTTCCCGATGTTTCTGTGAATCAGGTCTGCGGTTTTAATCAAGAATCTGTCAATGATGTGGCATACAGTGGCATGGGTAGTCTTAACAGTCGGCATGACCCACCATTGGCACGACAGGTTGTGGAAGTCAATGGTCTCAGTGGATCTCAGTATCCTCAGTCCCAATACCCTCAGACGTCCTCCGCTTCATTTCCATCTGCCCAGCAACACCAGGTCATGTCCCCGTTCGGTGATGTGTCGACACAGGCGTCAAGCTCCCCTCATATACAACATACACCTGCATCTGCCGTACAACCTAGCGCTACCTCACCTTGGCCTGACCCATCCCCTATCCGCCGTACAAGGACTTTCGACGCTCCCGCGACGCCTCCTGTTGCCCCACCAGCCCAAGCTCAGCAAAGATCGAACTGGGCTCGACCTAATCAACCTCTCCAAATGGCGGCTAAGGTCAAGGACCCATCCCCTTGGCTAACAGCATCCTTGGGTGGAGCAGATGATGAGTGGAAAGAAGTTCCGGGACCCAACAGCCTGACCTTCAGCAATCTCGGACAGCACAATAAGCTTCATGAAGAGGCAGAGGAAGACATCGGTTTGACCGTTTCTCCCATCGAGGAAGACCCTCCACTTGCTACTTCCCCTGAAGCACCCGTGATAGAACCTGCAGTTGCACCCGTGGCACTCATCGAAATTCCCCGGCCTGCGAAGCCACCATCTGCCAGTACCGATCCTCAGGTAGCATCCAAGCCAAGAGGTAAATCAACAGCGCGTGACGTTCAGACGTTGCTTCTACAAAAGGTCGCTCCTCCAACCCTCGCCCAAACCATCACCAAGGGCCCATCACCTACTCCCGCAGCCGCAGCTCCTGCACTCAAGTCTGTGTGGTCTACGGAAGAGGAGTCGAAGAAAGCGAAGCCTGCGGTGGCGTTGAGCCTGCGTGAGATTCAGGAGGCAGAAGCAAAGAAAACAGAGGCGCGCAAGGCTGCGGAGAAGGAACGGGAGCGTCTTGCCCGAGTTAGCGCTGCCGCCGCCGCCAATCCCGATGACTCGCAGCCATTTATTACATCCTGGGGTTTACCAACGTCTCAAACAGGAATTCGGAACACAACTTCAAAGGATACCCCAACATCCTCCCCGATGACCACTACTCCGAGTGGACCGGTCTGGACTAACGCAGTCGCTACCTCTGCCACGAAGAAATCCATGAAGGAGATCCAGGAGGAGGAGGAAAGGAGGAAGAAAGTGCCCGTGAAGGAGAGTGTGGCGAGTGCTGCGTCGCGTCGAGCCTATGCAGAGACTGCGTTCAAGGTCAGTCTCGTCTCCACTCGTCAGGTGAATGGGTCGTGACCACTATGCTAGGTTGTACCGAGCGCACAGAGTACAGGTGGTAGCGCATGGACGACTGTAGGTGCGAATGGCAAGGCAGCCATGCTTGCAGCAGTTCCACCTCGCCCTGTGGTGTCTGCGCCTACCTCGACTGCCACTGGTGCACCCACTGCCACTGGGTCCCGCCAAAACGGTACCGCTACTATGCGTCCGGCAACAGCTGTCATTGCAACAGCCCCCAAACCCGCAGCTTCCCCCCGTGTAGAGGAGTTCCCCATCATACCATCGAATGATTTCCTCAAATGGATGGCCGAGTCGCTGAAAGGGTTGAATAACTCGGTTAATTGTGGGTTTGATAGTATCGTGACGAGTATCCTTACTGACTGCTGCGAACTGATCTAGTGGAAGAGATTACTTCGATGCTCCTATCGTTCCCACTCGATCCAGACCCGTCGACGATTGAAATCATCTCGGACCTTATCTATGCAAACAGCACGACGCTCGACGGACGCAGATTCGCTTCCGAGTACGTGAGCAAGCGGAAAGCAGATGCTGCAATACGACGAGCTACTGCAGGTACAGCGGGTAATGGCAGCAAGCCTGTCTCGATCGCAGACGTGGTGAAAACCCAACCGAAACCCGCCCAGCAGGAGTGGGGCTTCAAGGTCGTTAACAAGAAGAAAAAGGGCGGTAGATCATGAGCGGATGGACCTCCATAAGCATCATTCTCTAGTGAGATAATTCCTACAGAATCCTATCCAATGCATCTTTTCCCACCTTGTGATGTGTGGGTGTGATGCGTATTCTCCTAATACTCGACGATGCAATATCATTTGCAAGTTACGCTTGCCACATCCATCGGCAGTAGACTCCCTACTAACTCACCGTAATTCCCGACTTCTGCACTTACACTGTACTTTTATACCATACTGTAAATTTCGTAGCTGAAACAAACTTGCATATCCATATTACAAGGAGTGCAAATCATGAAGACATACGATATCCAGTGTACAAAATGGAAGGTTGATCTAGTGTGATCCAACGCAGTACAATGTCTCTCCCTGCACACACTTCTTCCAGCTGCTTCTGAGTATCCTTGACACGCTCGCGTGACAATCTCCAAGTATGATCCATGCATCTGCGGTGTCTCACGACGAGCGTGCGAAGGCCACGCTGCCATTCGGGGTGGGACAACACCTGGACGAGGGGCTCGACGACTTCCAGCCTGAGTTCCACGTCGAGACTCTCAAGCTCGCCAGTGTCGGCGATGGCCACGAAGACAGTTGTCCAGAACCCTTCAAGTCCGTCTAAACGGAGGGTCTTGAGTCCCTTAAGCGAAGCTAGGATGGGGAGGTAGTTGTCCTTGACGCCCTGGAATCGGGAGGTGCGCAGGGGCCGGAGGTAAAGGTGCTTTACGGCGCTCGTGAGGGCGAGGACGGACGCGAGTGGGGAGAGGGCCCAGACGTGGAAGAGGTGGAGGGTGGCGAGTGTGTGGAGGGATGACGTGAGGAGCCAGCGGCACTCCTCCGCTGTGAAGTCGGAGTCGAAGATGTGGAGTTCGTTAAGGCTGAACGACGGGAGAGGGGATGACCAAGGGAAGATTGCAGTGACCTTCTCGACTGGATTTTCGAGTACGGGCATGTATGTGGACCCAGTCAGGTAGAAAGCCTTGAGGTTGGGACAGTGCTGAAGGAAGCCTGCTACATCTGCAAGGGGGTGGAAGCGGATGGAGAGTTGGCGCAGGAAGGCGAAGGTTGGCATGACCTTTCCGAATGGGACCGGGGAGGAGAGCACCCTGCGCAGGGACATGCCGCCGCTGTCGACCTCGAGAAAGTGCAGCGAGGTGCATTTGTAGAGGAGCTCTGCCGCTAGGTGTCCTAGCTTGTCTCGCTCTTTCGTTGGCCTCTCACCCATGTAAAATACGAGATGTCGGATGGGGTAGGAACGAGTTGATTGTACATCAAGAAGATTCAGGTATGCCTGGGCATTAGAGCACTTGCCTAGGAAAAGGAGGGCGACCCGTTTGTGTGGGGGATCTGTGAGTACAACTGCCGACGCACCTACGATGGTCCGCAGACGAGAAAGGACGTCCCTCGATGCAGCATTCCAATGCGTTGATACCAGGGAACAGTTGCGCACGAATTTACAGTCCTGTATAAACTTGGACTGGGATACGAAGGGGATGACCATATAATCCCCATCGAGCCTACTGTTCGTGTCTACGTAGCTCTCGAGGATGTAGACGATGATTTCAAAGGGTAGTGGAGGAGTTTGCTTGCACCCCATGGTGGCAGATCAGCTTCGATGGACCTGAGGGTCGACGACGACAAGGCCAAGAACAAGAGCGAAAAACGTGCCATTTGAGTGAGACGCTGAGGGGTGGGCATTCTCCGTGTTCCGCCCGTGTAAACGCAAGTACAAGGCATTAGATAAAACAATAGATTTATGTACAATAAAGTAGACTACGCCTGCACATCGACCCACACATCCTCTTCTTGATCATGCTCATGCCCAGGCACCTCGACGAGTACACCGTCCTCGTCTGCCTCGGAGTGCACGGGGATCGTCAGTGACGGCGGCGACAGAGCGAGTAAGGACTCGTCCACATCGGATTCCTCTGCCGTCGAATGTAGTACGTCCGTTGACACTGCAGGGTCGAAGAGTGGACTCTCCGATGTCACCGCGAATGTCAATGCAGGTAAAGTCAGTTCCTCGGGTTTGGATGCCGAAAGGGAGTCATCCCCCGTCAATGATGATGCCGAAGTCGTCACGATGTCATGGTCGAATTCCGACGAGAGAGCGTCTACATGAGAACGAGGAGAGCCAGGGGAGGGTAAAAGGGTCGCCGCTAGTGGCATCAGCGATGGCAGAATAGTTTCCTCATCCGCTACAGGCTGCTCGGACGTTTCGTCTTCTGCTCCAGTGATGACAGCGTCCCCATCAAATGCGAGTGTGGCCCGGACCTCTGAAGGCGATAACAATTCTGATGAGTCCTCTGCCGTCACTACGTCCGTCTTCGTTTCTTCAACGCCATCAATGTTGTGTCCGTTGACAGCTGCAGCATCCAGTTGGCTGACTGGCGTCTGGGGGTGCACCGCCTTCTTCTCTGCATCGAACCCGACGTCATCTCCATCGATAGTGGACGTCTCCGACCGGTTCGCTGATGTCTCGCGATTGATTGCGTCGTCCGACTTCGTCTCGGTACCAGCAGCGTCAAGATCGGATCCCCTGTCCGCCACCGATTCGGTTTCCACTGCTGCAGTAGACGAGGCCTTCTGCATCTTCCAGAGAGCGACCTCTTTCCTCTCCTCAATTTGTTCTTCCAACTGCTCCAGCACCTTCTCCACCCTCGCAACAATACCCCTCCTAGCATCTCTCACTGCCTTTGATCCGTAAGACGGCACCGCGTCCAGGTTCGACAGCAGCTCTTGCAAGGCATGATCATAGTAACGCAGTGGAGCGTTCCTGGAGGTGTACGCAAGGTGTAGCTCCGACGTATTCTCCGATCTTGAAGAAGGTTCGAAATCGAGCTCGTGAGGGAACATGAAGTCGTTTTCTAGTTTTGCGAGCAAGGCCCCTATCTCCCCAATGGCCGACAACGAAGTCTGAATTGCACGGGGATCAACAGTGATATCCATGTCAGAGCCCGACTCGGTCTCGTTGACAGAGGTCGTCAAGGATGTGTCCTCTTTGGATTTCCCTTTAGTATCTGCGACGTCGATATTGATCGTGGTTGGCTGTGATGCAGATGGAGTTGCGCTACTAGACTGGTGCTGGGACGACGATGATCCGGGTTTCTGTACGACGACAAAGACCTCAGTTGACGTGTTGCGGTCGTCGATATCAAAGGTACCCACAGTCTGAGATGCTGCGCTCTCATCGCGCCTAGCTCGTTGCTGCTGCTTCCACTCTTTCAACCTTGCTTCACGCTGACGCAGAGTCTTGTCAAGGGCCTCTTGCCTCTCCCTCGCGCGACGCTCCGCAAGATGCTCATATGGGGCGAGGTATGAGTCGGTGTAAGGGGCGTCATAGACGTGGTTGTGGGGATACCGGGGGCACCCACGTGCAGTAGGTGGGTATGACCATCCACCGTCGTAGCCAGCGTGCTGTGCGAGCAAGTTATCGAGGAGGATCTGTCGCTGAAGTTGGTCCCGTAGGCGGGCCTCCCTGGCTTGTGCTGCGGCGAGGTAGCGATCATAGCCGTAGTCGTAGGTTTGGTAGGGCAAGGTGCCAATGACGAACATGATTGAGCTGATAAGTAGTTAGTTCTCCTCTGTCAAACCCGTCCTTTATATCCTCAATCATTGGAACGCGCGTCGGTCGACGAGGCTGCGACGATGAACGGGCTGGTTCCAGAAACATCCATCCTTATATCCAAACATGTCTACATTATGCATTATCTATTACTAGGCATCACGACTGGTATTGGTATATCTGCATACTTGATACTTCCCAGTCTATGCACTACGTTGAACCGCAAAGAAGCAAAGAGACGGAGGAATACTCACAAGCCTCGGAAAACGACGACCCACTGTTCTGCACAAAGTCAGTACACGACGAATATCCAGTCCGCTGTGCGCAACTCTGCTCTTGTCCGGGGGTGCCAGAGCCAGTCCATGCACTCCCTGCCCAGTCGCCACTACATCCATATATTCAATCTAGGGCATCCCGTGCACACTCACTTCACTCACCATAGGGTCGTATCGAATATCACACTGTGGTTATAAAAATGAGAGGCCATGTTACAATTCGTTGACGGCCAGTTTGCCATCGGCGTAGGCCAGTTATTAGGCTGCGGCGCGCCCGCAGCGATATCCGAGGGTGTCGAGCCTCTGGGGAAGAAAAAAATCTGTATACCTGAGTCCTGCCATAGCACTATTCCACCTGTCAGCTAGCTCCACATTCCTAAGTGGGAATAGCTTACTGGCATAAACACCTCCACCGATAGAATTAAATCCGGAACCAAATGTGGTATTGGAGGATGAACGAACTCCGCATCCCTGATTGCCAGTCTCGTCCGCAGCACAGTTTGTCCCGCCGACGACAGTACCCTGGATGTTCAGCTGGGATGCGCTGGACGTTGGCAGAGAGCATCCGTCGCTCGTATGGATCGTAGCCTGGTTATTGGTATAATCGTTAACGCCTTCGATGATATCGATTTCTCCGCCTGCAGGCCAATTCGGGCCGTTTGACCAGAAAGCTGTCCAGAACGGACACGCAAGTCAGAATTCGCACACGTGGATGACATGGTGAAGGCACAATGGAAGACACAGCACTCACCAGGCCAAGTCCCACACCCTGTGGGCATGTGAACGGCGTCCATGATAACAAGGCCTTCCGTGAACGACAGATCCGTAGTGATCCGCACGCTTTTCCTATTGGTCGACACTGTGGGCGTGGTGTCGACTCGCATGACAGCATTGCCTGCAGAGTTGATCTGGGCGAGCCCTGCATTCTGTGCATCGGTCTGCGAGAGATACTGTACGTTGCCATGCGTCGGATCTGCTGTGTCCCAAAAGGACCAGCCGTTAAAGAACGTGGAGCCGCTATACGTTGCAACGGGTTTCCACGGAGATGAGGGTGCAGATGGAGTGGCGGACGGGGACTTGGTACTAGTCGGACTGGATTTGCCACTCGCTGAGGGCGAGGGGTGGGCCCAAGTGGAGCTGTTGCTGGACGAGAGGGTGCTGTTGCTGGTAGAGGAAGAGGGAGAAACACAATAGGCTTTCTGCGATGGACTGGATTGAGGATCGGAGACGAGGACGCCAGCGAATGCAAGACGCAGATCGCGAGCGAGGCCGGTGCTATGCTTCACGGCTATCTTGTGTGCGCGGGAGATGAGGGATGTGCGTGTGGCATCGGTGGGCCGGGGAGTGAGGGCGAGCACAGTGGCAAGGACAAGAGCGAAGAACTGCATAGCAGAATCGAAAGCAGGGCTGCACTGCAGGGAAGAAGAGGATGAAAGGGGAGACTTAAATTCTAACCCTGGCTCAGCCAGAGGGCAGTACAGAGAAGACCAGCCCAAGGGAGTTCTAAGGAAGAAACAAGACCGGTGGAGGTCCGAAGAAAGGCAGCGGTCAGCAAGAAAGAACAAAAGCAAAGCGGAACTGGCGCCTGTGTCCACCACAACTCGACTTTAGTCTGCGGAGGGAGAACACGTTGCAAGGACGTGCACTTGCTTGCCGCCAAACCCACGACGAGACCGTGCGACGGACTGCCGTCTTTTTTTTTTCTTTCTTGTCTCCATTCCGCTGCATTCGTTTCAACTGGCTTGGACCGATGGTCGCGGAAAGAAAAAATAATTACGGTCCGCTCTCACAACAACAGGTAAACACAAAGACCAAGACAACTAATGATATGAATCGCCCGTCGAAAACGCCTCCCTGACACTCCGCCTCAGCTCCTCGTGTTCCCGTCCACTCGAACTCCCCACTGAAGATGCACCAATATGTGACCCAGCCACACTCCGGGTAACACTCGCATCCAAGTCACCCTCCACGATCTCCTGAATCCGACGTGCCAGCAACTGGATCTCGCCCTGGCCCTCCGCCATCTCCGTGTCCTGGTACGACTGCGTGTGCGAGTGGTGCGACCGTGGTGTCCCAACTGATGACGGCGGCGTCGGCGTACGCGACGCCGCCAGCTGTCGGATCGACGGAATCAACATATTCGAACTCCGGATGTTGCTAATTAGCTGCGGGTCTCCAGACTCGAGCAACTGCACGATCGTCCACACCGCAATGTGTTGGAACGTCGCGTCCACGCTCGTCAAAAAGTTGTATAGATACCGATGCATACCACCGTCAGGTTTCTCCCAGACATCGTTGAATGCCGAGTAGTCATCAGATGCCACTCGCCCATCTGTCGTTTCATGGGTCCACACCACAAAGTCCGTTTTAGTTGCCGCATACTCACCTTTGGACGACAAATTCCCAAGCGCTGCTGCACTGTTCCCCTGCACCTCGGAACTTGGCGAGTTTGTTAACGGTATCAGTACTTCGCATATCCCCATCTCCAAAAGCCGGCCCTTGAGCTCATCTGTGGCAACAGCAGTCAACCCATCGCACTCCGCACCACTCTCCACTTATCACTCACCGCTCAATGCCAACACTGCAATGCAAGCAGTCATCTCGCTCTGTACATTCATCGGCACTTCGAGCACGAGCTCCTTGATCGTCTGTACGGCACCAGCCTTGACAATCGCCGTCTTATTCTTTTCCGAACTCGCCGCCAGGTTTCGCAGAGTCGAGATGGCATGACACTGAACTTCTTCATTGTCCTTGAATGAAAGTAGCGTGATCAGTGGTTGCAGGAATCCGGACTCGATGATGGGCGACTCGTTCTGGGGATGGATCGACACGTTCCGCACACACGCAGCAGCCGAAAGTATGAGTGGCAGATAGGTCGATTGCAGAAGGCGCAGGAGGGGCGTCAGACCGTCAGCTTTCACAATTTCCAGCTGGTACTTTTCTGCGAGGTATTTGAATGTCAGGGGGCGGTCAACGACACAAAACCAAGCATTACCATCGCTAGCCAAGTTCCGAAGGGCGAGCGCTGCCTGGCACTGTACCTTGAGACTAGAGCTCTCCATGAGTGCAACAAGGCTTGAAACAAGTTTCGGTTCCGTTTGCGCGAGTTTCTTCCGGTTCACACCATCCACAGCAATATTACTTAAAGCCGTTGTGCAATAGTACTGCACATCCGTATCCATCGAGTTGAGCAAGCTGACCAACACAGGTATGGCACCTGCATTCACGAGCTGTTGCCGGTTCTCATCTGAATGTGTTGCGCTCCAATAAGTACAGCACTAAAACACGGATATAACGTACCAGAATGGGTCATATTCAAGAGGGCACCTGTAGCATTGCGTTGCACACGCATGTCTTTCGAGCGTGCCAATCGAGTGAGGGGCACGAGAGCACCCGACTTTGCTATCTTAGTCTTGTTGTCATCTACACGTGCACACGAAGGAACGGAATAACGCCATGCGCACACAAGGCGGCGATGGTTAGATTATCGCTGAAAGAAGACAAACGCGGAAAGAAGTGAATAGGACACCCACCATGAGTGGCGAGGTTGGTGATGCATCCAACCGCGTTACACTGTACCTCTACGTTTGGAGAAAGCATCTGACGGATGAGGGGCTCGAGCCCGCCCAATTTGACAATGAGGAGTTTGTTTTCGGCTGTTAAGCATGGATCAGATCGACGAAACCGCGGACAGATGAGTGGCGTGAGTCGCACTGTTAACAGCCAAATTACCGAGCGCAGCACTAGCTGCACGCTGAACTTCGGTGTCCTGGCTGCTGAGGAGGAATAGGATGGGGTCAAGAGTGTCCCGACCGACGGGACGGACTTCTTTCTCCGTAATCTCCGCAAATGCGAGTGCAGCACTCCGTTGTAGGTCTACATTGTCTGAGAAAGAGAGGGTAGTGAGAGCAGTAAGAGGTGATCCTTGGAAGAAGTTGGTGGTAGTGCGGTCTATGAGGGGATGTCATGTGAGAAAGCAAAAAAAAAAAAAAAAAAAAAAACGCTTTGACTGACTTTCGAGGTATTGAAGGAGATCAGCTACTGCCTCCCGCTCGTTCTCCAGCAAAAGCGGCTCATACTGCTGAGATCTCCGTGAACGGACTAAGGGAAAATTAGCACTGCACAATAGAATAGACAGCGAGGACATACAACAGGAATCGCAGCAGCTGCTCACGACGCCCATGGGAGAGCCTTGAAAGCTTGACCTACAGGGAGCCGGTGAGGGTAGAAAGTGAACCGCTGGTTGCCGAGATGACTAAGCATCTGGGGTAGGACGGATGACTAATCACACTTCTGACCACCACACTCACTGGGATGGCTGAGCCGTCATGGCAAGAAACCATCCGCGTCCGACTCGTCGAGCGAAACGCAAAACAGTCTGCATTTGCGTCCATCATCGAGCAGTGTAAGTCCTATCCAGATCTCACCGACACACGCAACCGACACATTGCAGATCGCAGACTTGCTCAGCAGACGAAGCTCCTCAAGGAGCGTAACGCGTCCCTCCTCAAGGCTGTCGGATCCGTCCGTGCCAACCCTTCCAGCTCAACCGTATACATACCAGGAACAACTGGATCAGGCGAAGAGTATGTTCGCTTCCAGTTGATCATCGTCAATACACTCACCACTTTTACACCCCAGCAACCCCGTCCGCGCAGCATACACTGCCTCTCTCGAGTCGCAGATATCCTCTCTCCGTGATGAACTTGCCTCGGTATACAAGACACAGGGTCAAAATGCACAACGCCTCCTCGCGATGAACGAGACCCTGCGCGAGAAAGAAGAGCTATCGCGCATCGATGCCGAGAATCTTCGAAAAGCTCGCGACGATATCGCTCACCTCCGCCGTAAAGTGGACCAACACAGCGAGATCATGACTGAGAAGGATCGTACTGCTCAGGTGCGTTCTATCGTTGGTTCGGTTATTGACCATCCCATCGTACCTACACGTCTACAGGTTCTTCACGACGAAATCAATACACTACAGCTCGAACTGAGCCAGATCGAAGAGCGCAACCAGATCCTCGTCAAAGACAATGCAAAACTTCTTCAGCGTTGGCTCGATGACAAGCAGGCACAGGCCAACAAAATGAACGAGGCGAATGACTTTTACGAAGACATGCGTTCACGCCACCAGGCCGTTGTCAGTTGGCAAGGTCAGGGTCAGTCACAAAGTCCTGGCAGCTCGGGTGTACTAGCAAGCTCTCGGCCGGGAAACGGGGTGCGCGAGGGGGAAGGGAAGACAGAGACGACGACAGCTGGGCAACGCTCTCAACCGGAGATGCCCCAGAATCAGAGTCCGAATGGTTAATCGTGGACCCATGAAGTTGACTTGCATATCTGGTCTGCTCATATCTACTCCGTAATCACATACCCCGTCGCTTTGCAAATCTGACATAGACAAGGAGATCTCATGCACGTGTGAATGTGCGAATCTTTCACATCACCATTGTAGCGTAGTTTACCTGAAAACCGCGCATCTACTGTAACTGAGGTGAGGATATATAAGGCACAATGGACAACACGAGAGGAGACAAGGAAAAAAAGAATAAAGGCTGGTGCTGAGACAGTAGCACTGTAAGTATCAAGAACTTTCAGGAGCACGTGCCACGCCAGCTACAGAAAAACAGAGACAAGAAGTAATGGGAAAAACAACAGCTCTTGCAGTACCATACAGAATTTGTTCATTCGTATTTCGATTCAAATTCATCGGGGGAAGAGAAAAAGAAGAGGCCATGAAAATGGATAACTTCACTTCGAAATAGAACTTGATGGGCTACATTGGAGAGAGCGCGCAGACAAACATTTGTAATTGAGGCGTTGGAATTCAAGGACATAATTAAGCCCCCTGATTTTCTGCGCCCTGCTGGGGGGCCTGCTGACCGTAATATCCTTGAAGCTAGTCAATAACTTGCAGTAAGGAAGACCTCAACGATAACTCACCGCCCCAGTAATTGGAATAATAGGAACTGGGGTCGCCAGTAGGCCACTGGGGCTGGCCGCCAGCCGCACCAGCCGCACCAGCAGGATCTCCTGCCCCTGGTTGCCCAGCCCCAATACCAGTGCCTATAGCACCAGCACCAGGCTGAGGCATACCAGGGCTTGCCGGGTTGGCAGCGCCAGCAGCCTGGTTAGGGAATCCGCCATACGCACCGAACCCATACTGGCCATATGTATTGGGTTGCGGTATACCATACATCGGCTTCACGGAAGTTGTCAACTACAAGACATTACGATATAACCGCCACGATTTGCTTACCATGTTAGCGTAAGGAGATGCCGTGGGAGAGGGGGTCAGGGCCCCCGGTTGCACAGTTGCGCCGTCCGCTCTATCTTTACCCCAGCTACACTTAATAGGGCGGCCGTGTACCATTTGGCCTTGGAGTTGCACGATAGCCATTGCCGCATGCTCATGGGTGTCGAGCTTAACAAAAGCGAAGCCACGATCGGCTTGCATGCGGATCTCTGAGAGATACCCAATAGACTGGAAAAGCGGGATCAAGTCGGCCTGAGTGCAATAGGGCACCAAGTTTCCAACATAAACTGTGGTGTTGTACGAAGGTGTCTGCTGGACGACAGACTCGTACGAGAGGGGACCGCCTTGAAAGTTGATGGGAGCGGGTGCAGTACCAACGTTCGCAACCGGCCGAGTAGTAGTAGCAACGGGGGCACCGCCTTGCGTCTTCTGATTTGCCCAGTTGACACGGATGGCACGAGAACCAAGCCATTCGCCATTCATAGTAGCAATTGCTTGCTCAGCATCTGTCTTATCCCTGAAAGCGAGGAAGCCATAGCCACGGGATTTCCCAGAGTTCATGTCCCACATTACGCGAGCATCTGACAAAGTGCCGAAGGCGCTGAAGGCCTTGGCCAAAACGTCATCGTTGACCTCCGGGCTGAGATCGCCGACAAAGACGTGGTAATGCCCAGAAGTGTCCTCCTTGTTTTGAGAGCCTTGATAGGCCCAGTTGACCCGAATCTCGGTGTCAAAAATCTTGCGACCGTTAAGAGTTTGGAGTGCGGTCTCCGCAGCGCGCATGTCGAGATATTCGACGAATCCGTAGTTGAGACCACCATGTTGGTAGTTGCGGTCAGGGATTATTTTAACGTGCTGGACTGGACCGGCCACGGCAAAGATCTCCGTGAGCATGTACTCAGTTACCCGAGGGCTCAGGTTTCCGACGTACAGATGGGCCCGCCTCTGTAAAAAGTCACGATGTGTAAAATATGGAATGTAGTGGAATCGCACAACATACCGGAGCCTCGGCAGGATTTCCCATTGGACCCATTGTATTCATGACTTAATAGAGAGATGAAACCTGGAAACTGCATGAGGCGATCGAACTTGGGACAGTGTGATACGTACACGAGGGAAAAAAGATTATGGCTGGAGACAGAGAGAGAGAGAGCAGAGAGAGACGGAGGAGAAACGGAAGAGAGAAAGAGAGATGAAAGGAGAAAAAGAGAAGAGAACAACACAGAGAGAACAGAGAGAAATCTGGCTCGTCCTCGTCGCACTCGCAAGACAACGTCGGGGGCACAGCCACAGGTTATCTGGCCATGGGAAAAAACACGGACATCGCCGGATCGCATGTATTACGTAATCTACACTACTGCTTGGTAGGTACGTTCAACAAGACATTACCACCGCTGCTGGGGATGTAGGACACATTGCTGTTGTTGGCCAGTGATTGTACGATCGCCTTGCTGGCTTCTATCTTCCTTAGCGCAAGGAAAGCATCTCCCGCCTTGTCCAACGCCTTAGAAATGGTGGCTGCTGCCTCAGCCTCACCCTCGGCCCGAATAACAGCTGCCTGGCGCTCTTGTTCGGCCTGGGACCAGTCAACAATGTCACATGATGTACGGAGTGCAGTGCATCTCACCTTCTCGACGATGAATTTGGCCCGCTCGGCATCTAAGCGCAGTTAGCTCGAGGACGATCATGACATGAATATTGTTCACCTTGTTGGGCGATCTGTTTCGCTTCAACTGCCTATGGAGGATTGAGAAGACTCGCGGTTAAAACAAGGACATATATGCAAACCTGTGTGAACTCCTGTAAAACAGTCAGTCCTGAACCAGCATTCTCATCAATGCAAAACCCACTTTTCCAAACGTCAGATGCGTAATAGACACGTCTTCCAACTTGATACGGAATTCTCCAGCGCGCTGCAACAAGTCTGACCGTATTCTCGCAGACACCTGTCAAGCATCAACCAGCGAGCACATTTTTCAGTGCTGTGAGCGAGGACTTACCACCTCTCGTTGTGTTATCAACTCGGCAGCATCAAACTGTGCGACGATAGCCTTCAAAACTTCATTCCCAATCGAAGGCAGGACACGTTCGTCGTAGTCCAAGCCTAAACTCTGGTAGATTTGAGGAAGGTGTTCAACATCCGGCCGCGATAGCACACGTAGGGTTATTGAGACCATCTGCAGGTCTTTTGATCCAGTAGTTGTCGAAATGTTCTGAGAGCCACCACAAACCGTAAATTCAGAAGATAGTAACGGGAAACGAAGGCTTACCCTAGGCTTGGTACGACAGTCGAAGAGGATCGCTCTCTGTAGCCATGGAACGAGGAAGTGTGTTCCTTCCCCCGTTGCCTTGAAGATCCCTGTATTCGAGGCTGAAGATTTGGTACCCAGTTATTACCACAAACCTTGTCCTTTACACCTGCAAACCGGTCAAACATGACAGCCCGGAAACCTCCTGGGACATCATATATGCTGCTCTGGATTGCGACTACCGCAATGCCGAGAGGGACTGTAAAAAGCTGCCATGTAAGCTTTTGGTTCATGCGTGTCGACGAACGATGTACTTGCCAATTACGCGGTTCAGTCTATGTGCCAAAGCCATGGTAAAAAAGAAAAGTTGCAAACACCTGGTTAGTAAACAGATTTACAACTTGTGCCGATGATGACGCAAGTCAACACATCGACAGGCAAGTTCACACTACACGACTCGACGAGCACTGAGTAAGGTTACCGTATATTCTACGCCTCATTTACAGACCTGATCATCAGATCTCCCCTCCTTTCCCCCTCTCCTGCTTCCATGCGGGCAGAGTGACTACCGAACTGCATCGCCCGTTTTTTTCTTCCACTTGCTTCCACAAGTCCAACCTTCCTCGCAGCCAGCCTTAATAAGGTCTTATCCCCCTTACCAACATCTAGCCGCGGGTCAAGCTTCAGGTGTACAGGTAAACCGGCTAAAAACGATACCACCGACAGCGAGAGAAATGGATGGCGTGACTCCTTGCCGTGCGAAGCGATAATGCGATCATCTCGCCCCAGGTTTCGAGCTGGGATACGATCAAGTTCTAACTGAAGCTGCAAGGCATCAGCGCGTATCAAATATTTTGCATTCAATCCATTTACCTCCTCGACGACACCATTCCAGCCTCTTGCTATGAACGCTGTGCGATGTCGACCGTAACCACCGAGCAGTTCATCGGAGCCTAGCCCGTTCAACAACACCTTTGCATGGCTGGTGTATGGCTGGTATGTATCTGATGTTACATTGCTGCGTACGCAGCCGACGCCCCGTGACGCAAAGTACAGCGCCATTGCCAGGCTCTACACCTATCTGTGAACGTTGCCCACCTGAGAGAGTGATACTTTACATACCAGATCCATAACTGTCCTGTTAGGCCACATAGCTGCTTCTATGACGGGTCTTAACACTTGACTTTCCTACCAAACGAGACATTGAGAGGGCCTAGCAAGTCTGTTTAAAGTTGGAACTCACCTCGTAGGAAACATCTATCTCTACCTTGGTCATTTCAGCCAAGGTTATGAAAACCACGATAGATAAACATACAAAATTCCACATCCTTTTCGGACACAATCTCCGCAGTTCTTCTACTTCTTGTAAGCCGGTAACGCGATCCGGTACCAAGTACGATGTCGAGCCTTTGTCAATAACGTTCATGTTCGCAACCTTCTGTTGCCTTTGCCTTTCTCTTTTTGGGCGTGCACCTAAGTTACAATCGAGTCGTCCTTGAATCTTTCGCGGGTTCTCAAAGGCGACATTTAACAGGTCTATCGGTTCATTTGCTGGAAGGTGACTGACAAGTTCATGTATAAGCACAAATCCTACTTGTTGCCACTGAACCCACCGGTCAGCCAGGAATGCCAGCACAGTCGAGTCTATCCCGCCACTGAAAAGCACGGCTACCCGTGCCTTCCCTTGTTCTTCTGGTGTAATAGGAATATCCCGCACACGTAGCATGACACTTCGGTCAAGATGTGAAATAAGTTTAGCAGCTGTATCTGACCAAATTTCAGGAAGCAATACATGCTCGAAGGGATCTACGCAGAACAGGTCTTCACAAGGGAGCGTTGGGTTCACTCTAGCAATTTCTCCCTGAGCTTTCGGTCAATGACCAGCTTAGACTTGAAATCCTGCTACTCACGAATTTAGTTATCGGGGGGCACCGGGGTACTATAGACAAGGTATCGTCAAATGCATTCAATAGCTATAACGAACTTTAGATCGATCTTTGTTACATCAAAGAGACACTCATACATCACCCGTTCGCCGTATCTGATCGATGTCGAGGCAGAATATACCTTCCGTGGATAACTCCTCGAACTGGCATGGGGTAAAGTCCCCTGATGGGCCGACTGAAACAGACGCGAGAAAAAAATATGGAAAGGAGGATGTCGGTTTGTGTATCAACAGCGAACGCCTGCCAAGTGGATCCCGTGCAAAGTAGAGCTGTTCTGAGCCAGACTACAATCGCTGTAGCACCGTTTCAAGCTGAAAATGAAGGAGAAACGTACGTCGTAAAAGACAAATGCATAGCTATCGGGACAGCGGTGAACATCGACATTCTACTCCAGAAGGTGCCAACTTACGGTCCCTCAATGCTTCCAAGTAAAGAAGGTAATAGATCTGGTTTGGAAACGGATCGTAAATGTGCAAATAAGATTTCACCATCATTATCATCAGGACCGATCTACGTTCAAGAAGTCAATTATGACTTCATCATAAGGGAATCGTACATACTTCCAGCCCCTCAAATATCTGTGGTTTCTATAATCAGAAACGACAAGGATCAAATGTCTAAATGGCTCGTACCTCTCCATTCCAGCAGAACACGTCCCCTTCTTGGTGATGGGGTTGGATGATCGGAGCATGGCCCCTTAGGCAGAGCTCAGACGCGAAGAACTCAACTTGAAGTTCTTCAGGACCACGCACTTCGCTCTTTAGGGGGCTCTGTTGGGAACAGGAAGTGGTCAGGCGGAGCGTGTGCGATCCCTGTGCATCCGGTCCTGGAGATAGTCAATGACAGTTGAAAGCCAAGATCCCATTCTATGATGGCAATTCTGACCATGGTGAGCTTACCCCGTGCAGCATTTGCATACCTCAGTTGCTCAGACAACCTCCGGAAACCATCTATGTCGACGTGTTGGTTTGAAGCAGCGCCTGGGTTGCCCACTCGTATAGCGCAGTATATTCCGCACATAGAAGTTCGAGCAAAAGGTGTCTTTCACGTGACTAAATTTTCTACTGTACTACGAGGGCTCTGGGGAAAGCCAGACTCTAAGTTAGAGGAAGATAGTCGTTCCACTAAAATACTCTGGGGGAGACTACAGACAGTAGAAGTTCGCTCTTAGTCTAGGCTTGACGATTCGGGTGATGGTGCAACGAGCTGGATTTTCTCACGCAGAATTTTGTTCTTTGTACCTCATCTAATCTGGAACATTTATATTTCATGTGCAGGGCGTCGCACAAAATGCAAACAAGAAGCAAGAAGAAGCATGACAAAGATCTAGAAGCACAGGTGTACACTGTACACAGCACCAGAAGTTTATGCAGAGTATGAGCTAGCTGATACAGTTCCTCCACGCCCCGTCCAGTTGATGTCTAAGGCATGTAAACACATTTCGAGTAAGAGAAGGGGATAGACACTTACGAATATCTTGGCCCTTCTTGAGTCTGTCGTTCTCCTTACCAGGAAGGACTTTGAAGGTGTGAGCACCGAAATAGTCACGCTTTAAGGTAGTAAGCGTCACTGATCCAACGCAATCTGCATAAGCGGCAAACCCACCTGGGCTTGAATAATATTAGCTGGGACAACTTCGCTCCTGTACCCGTCGAAGAAGGCTAAAGCAGTGCTGAAGGCTGGAGTTGGAATGCCCCAGAGAACAGCCTGGGCAATGATACGTCTCCAACCAGGTTGTGCGTTGTGGACGGCTGAAAGGCAGTCGTTAGTTTGTCACACACTAGTATGGTCAATAAAAACCTTTGTTGAAGAAATCATTGAACAAGAGGGATTCGAGGTCACGGTTCTTCTCAAACGCGGCAGCAATGTCGCCCAAAAAGACGCTCTAAGGAAGGTGTGATTGTTCAGAATGCTACTTAATATTAGGGGGGGGGGGTCATTTACCTTGATGATACAGCCACCTCGCCACATGCGGGCAATACCAGAATAGTTTAGGTTCCATTTCAACTAAATGGCGTGTGAGCGCACAATATCCGAGCGTCGAGATAATACACACCTCCTTGGCAGTTTCTCTCATTAACATGAAGCCCTGTGTGTAAGAGATGATCTTGGAAGCATACAATGCTTGTTCGAGGTCATCGATAAACTGTTGCTTATCGCCACGGAAAGCCTCCTTTTGAGGACCGGCGAGAACTTTGCTTCCACGAACGCGCTCGTCTTTCAAAGAAGACAAGCAACGTGCAAATACAGCCTCGCCAATCAAAGTAACTGTGATGCGTTCACGTTTCAAGTGGTTGATCGGGTAAGGGCAACCTACCGGGAGTTCCCGCATCAAGAGCGGCAATTGCAGTCCATTTGCCCGTACCCTTTTGGCCGGCTGCATCAAGGATTTTGGTCACAAGGGGAGCACCGTCGTCGTCGTTGAATTTTAAGATCTCTGCCGTGATCTCGATGAGGAAGGAGTCGAGCACCCCTTTATTCCATTTGGTGAAGATATCACCAATTTCACTTTCATGAAGACCAAGGCCACGCTTGAGGATGTCATAACCCTCAGCTATCAATTGCATGTCACCATATTCGATACCTGATTGTGAGGATTAGATTTGATGAATCCACTTGGGATATGGTGCATTACCATTGTGAACCATCTTGACGTAGTGACCAGCGCCTGTTTCGCCGACCCAGTCACAGCATGGTTCGCCATTGACCTGAGCGGCTGTTGCCTGGAATATCTCCTTGATGTGGGGCCAGGCAGCTGGAGAACCACCAGGCATGAGAGATGGACCATGACGTGCACCTTCTTCACCACCAGAAACACCAGAGCCAACGTAAAGAAGTCCCTTCTCCTCGAGCTCCTTGCAGCGGCGGATGGTGTCTGGGTAGTGAGAGTTACCACCGTCAATGATGATGTCACCTGACTCAAGGTGGGGTACAAGCTGCTGGATAAAGGCGTCTACAGCGGGGCCAGCCTTGACGAGGAGGATGATCTTGCGGGGCCTCTTGAGCTTCGCTACGAGTTCTTCAACAGAGTGTGCGCCCTGGACCTTGGTCCCTAGAAGATGAGTAGCAGGTCAACAGGAGCACGGGTCGACGAGGACTCTAAGATGGCTACCTTTGGCCTCGTTGTTCAAAAAGTCGTCGACCTTGCTGACTGTACGATTGTAGGCAACGACCGTATAGCCCTTGTCATTCATGTTCAAAATTAGATTTTGACCCTAGGTGGAAGAGGTTACATCTCGGAGATATGTGTGGAAGCGAGATAGCTTACCATGACGGCGAGGCCGATGAGTCCAATATCACCACTGGCACAGGCGTCAGCTATGCATCGGAGGTGTCGATGGTGTGTACGTACGCTGGAGCAGACATTGTTGTCGATGGGGTTCGATGAAGAAGAAGGTGATAGAGGGAAAAACGCAAGATCAGATGGATAAGTCGGATTAGATTATGTATTATTGGGATTACATACGCTGAGCCGAAGGTGAGCAATACTCGCGTCCAACTCACCTCATCATTGGCGGGAAACAAATTCCACCGTCATAAACGGTGTATGTTCATAGCTGTTCCTACTGCAGTGCCTGATGCCAGTTTAGACGCGCCCAACCATCGTGTCGCAGCAGCCAGTCCGTGCAGTCGCCCCGGGGCTCAGCGCTCAACCGTGTTGCCTTCGCCCGTACCATGTTCACTTCAAACTAATACGGCCGAGAGTACTCTGTGAGCAGCCGCACCCGTGTATGTATTTCCACTTTAGCACGCTGGACACGTACCCTGACTCTCAGGACCAAGGAAATGTCACTGTCATACAAGTACCAGTTTGCTCATCTTGCCGTCAACCCCGACCAAGGGGTCGTTTGCGAAGGATGGCTCTTAAAGAAGAGGAGGAAGAAAATGCAGGGTGTGTATACCGGCAATACACGTACAGCTCCCTCACCTTCATCGAATGACTCTTTGTTCTCACAGGCTTTGCACGTCGGTACTTTGTTCTCCATCAATCGGGAACCCTATCCTACTCCATCAGTCCCAAACATCCCATCCGTGACCAAATCTTCATATCTCAAGCCGCTCTCTCTACTGCAGTCGGAAGGAAGGATATCCACATAGATTCGAGCAGTGCAACATTCCACATTAAGTGTCTCACAACAGATGATTTCAATACATGGATGTCCGCGTTCAGGTCATCTAGATCTCGTTCTGCTTCTTGACTCCCACTAACTATGGCGTAGGAAGTTCATCGTGACAGACGGGAGGAAGTCAACCATGGTCAGCAGGTCTACACCAAGACTCGGCCACATCCAGTGGAATCGTTCCAGTATCATTGCTGAAGACATGAGTTCGGTTCGTCCATTTGCCCTTCAGCAGTCACCAAGATCCTGAGCATGTTCAGATTATTGCAGAACTTGAAAGCGCAGTTGCCGTCCTCCAGACCGATGATTCTCATAGGAAGAACGGGTCTCTAAAGTCTAAATCTGACAAGGACAAGGGTCATCACAAGGATGGCAAGTTTAGCATGTTTAAGAAGTGTGAGTCTTTACACTACTTGATATGTCTTGTCTGATATGTTTTGGCTAGCTGGGGGATACCATGAGGACGGAACGCTGCCCAAACTCTTGGTCGACCCGAGTTCTCAGGTCCATTTCCAGCGTATAAATCTGGCACTCGAGTCTCTCAAGACTCAGCACGCTGCTCTCCTCTGCTCTCTCCATGGCGACACGGCTACCGCAATATGTAAATCATCACCCTTTCCTGGGACAACCGAAGAGAGCCCCGAAGAGCTGTTACCCGCTTCCCGCTTCTCCACGGCATTCACGCGACGATCAAAGATAGCACCATCCGTGAGCAGTCTAAGTGATGGCGTGCCCGTAGAGTGGTTTGACGCTCAGGACAACGTCGGAGAGGAGTTCGTATTAGAGCCCACCCCAGATGAAGAAAAGGGACCACCAAATCTGCAGTCTGGTAGTTCGAGTTATAAAGAATACGAAAGCTCCTCCAGTGAGAATGAGGAGACGGCCCCGTACCAATTCAAGACAGCATTAGATGCTGAATTGCTGGCGCGCCAGATCACCAGGAGAACTCGTCTGCCATGCGGACCTGTGGGTGACGAAGGTAGTTTATTCACGATGTTGAAGAAGAACGTAGGCAAGGTGCGGTGTTTCTTCACCAGACTCCACAGATCTAGAATGCAGGCACAGGATTTGTCAACTATAGCCTTTCCGGTGTCCTTCAACGAGCCATTGACGATGCTTCAACGTGCAGCGGAAGAAATGGAGTACCACGGCCTACTTCTCCAAGCTGTCAACAGCAAGGACCCCGTCGAGCGGATGTGTTTTGTTGCGGCTTTCGCAGTATCTAGCTACGCACATACAAGACATCGCACTGGCCGGAAAGGATTGTAGGCACATGTCAATCACTCTATCAACTAGTGGTTAACCTCCAATAGCAACCCTATGCTAGCAGAGACTTTCGAAGATATACGTATGAAATTTATTGCAGAAAAAGTTTCCCACAACCCTGTCATCATTGCATACCATGCTGAAGGTAACGGGTGGGAGTTGGACGCAACATCCGCAGGCAAGACGAAGTTCTGGGGTATGTTGATTCCGTCATATTACTTTAACCATCCTTCACAATGTGATTTAGGAAAGAGCTTGGAAGTTATACCCCTTGGGACTACCCGACTGAACATTGGTGGAGATCGCTACGAATGGTATTTTGAACGGTAAGTAGACAACCACTCCCGCTGACTTATAAGCATCTGTTCAGGAACAAACCGTCATCGTTCATACGGAATTTGATGATGGGCACCAAATATCTTGAACACTGTGGGACGATGACAATCAAGAACGTTGCGAACGAAACCAGTTGTGTTATCGATTTCAAGCAGGCCGGCTACTGGGGTGCATCCAACGAAGTTGTTGGTACTGTTCTATCCTCTTCCGGTGAGGTTTGTGCACGCATCGAGGGGAAGTGGGACGAGCAGCTCGCATTGATCCTTGATCCATCGCATCTCCGCGTGCTATGGCGTATCACGCCGTTCCCGAACCAAGCTCTTGATTATTACGGGTTTACAACTTTCGCCATCACCCTCAATGAGATTACAAGTGATCTCGAAGGGAAGATTCCTTCCACCGACTCACGGTTCCGGCCTGACATCCGGGCGCTCGAGGAAGGAATGATTGATTTGGCTGAGGAACAGAAGACACGGTTGGAAGAGCTGCAGAGAGACAGGCGCAGGAGGGGTACAGATCGCATACCGCGGTGGTTCAAGCGAGTTGGAGAGGAGTGGATGTATGCTGGGGGGTACTGGGAAGGAAGGGCGAAAGGTTGGAAGGACTCGCCAGTGGAACCCCTGTGGTGATGGAATAGTTGGCTACTTCCTGGTCAAGTCACAAAATGTCACAGAAAGTAACGCGTGATCTTTCCGCTCGGCATGATTATGCAAATCAAGGTCAGTGAGGCTGGTGTTTGTATCTGAGCTGTTCTAGCGTAGTCCCCATTCTCGACACGCACACGCCTGAGACTCATGTTCCGCTTCGGCTGCATTCAGCATCACCGTCACAGGCATGAGTTTCCTTATTGTCACGCTGTTTTTGCTATCTCAACGAATAATGTGTGCGTTCAACTTCGTAACACTGAGGAACATGAGATGCGACTGTGATTATGAAACGAATTGTGGGGGTTTCCGAGTATTCGGAGTGGACTGACCAATTACACAGTCCGTATTTGGGCAGACTCTGTAAAGCGAACAAGTTAAGTCCTACTGGACAACGTGCACACCACCAAGCTCTAGCTTCCGACTTCGCAACCCCACACAGGAGAGGAAAAGGGCCAGGAAGTCATTGTGGAGTCAGTGCAACGATGTCTTTTCCAGTCCTTCGAATCCAAAAAAGCGTCATCTCCACACACGCACTACGACGGTGTTTAGCAACCCATGCACCAGTGACCGACAAGGACTGTAGTTCTATTACCCCACCGTATGGCAAGCTACTTAAAAAACTCGAGCGAGTAAGGGAACTACTCGACCACCGTCCGCTCACTCTCGCAGAGAAGATTTTGTACAGTCATCTCGCTGATCCCGAAAAAAGCCTCTCTGGCGGAGGGAAAATCAGGGGCGAGACTTACCTGCGGTTGAACCCCCAGCGGGTTGCTATGCAAGATGCTTCTGCACAGTGAGTAGCTCATTTATTATTAGCGTCGAAACAGTCTCATTTGCGCGACAGAATGGCTCTGTATGTCACATTAGTCGTAGGGTTGTTATGCCGCTGATTCCTCGTACAGTTTACAGTTCATGAGTGCTGGCCTCGCCCGTTGCGCGGTTCCTACGAGTATACACTGTGATCATCTCATCCAGGCTGTCGATGGCGCTGCTTCTGATCTCGAGGTACCCATTCTTCCTGTCTATTTCGAGTTGTCCTGTAACCGAAGTGGTTACAGAAGTCCATTGTGTCGAACAAAGAAGTTTTTGACTTTTTGGAGAGTGCTGCGCGTAAATACGGCATTGAATTCTGGAAGCCTGGTTCCGGGATCATACATCAAATCGTTCTAGAAAACTACGCTGCTCCGGGAATGCTCATGTAAGTCTTGTCTCGGTCCCCCGTACTTCCTAGCTGATGCTTTGTAATATACAGGCTGGGAACTGGTAGGCCTCAGTATAGTCATGGTCAGATAATTTAGTAATATGGCAGCACAGATTCACATACGCCTAATGCTGGTGGCCTTGGTTTGCTTGCCATCGGCGTCGGAGGTGCCGATGCAGTCGACGCCATGACTGGGACGCCATGGGAGTTGAAGGCACCCCAGGTCGTGGGTAAGTCTTTTTGCTGATTCTGTTTAGAGGGTGAGTGACGAAATCATGATAGGCGTCCACCTAACCGGAACACTCAATGGCTGGGCGACTCCGAAGGATTTGATTCTGTACTTGACCGGTAAGCTAACAGTTCGAGTGAGTGATAACATTGTATGAGGCGGAATCTGGCTTATCAGTATGTAGGGAGGCACTGGACGTATCCTGGAATACTTTGGACCGGGGGTCCATGCCCAATCCTGCACCGGTGAGAGTTGTATTGTCAATTGTCCTGGAGTAGCTGCTTAGATTTTCAAAGGACTGGCAACTGTTGCGAACATGGGAGCGGAAGTGGGGGCGACGACATCTACTTTCCCGTACACCGCCAGCATGCGTGCATATTTGCAAGTGACTGGACGCGCCCCCGTAGCCCGCGCTGCCGACGAAGCTGCCGCCAAGGGGTATCTCAGTGCCGATGAGGGTGTTGAGTATGATGAGGTCATCGAAGTCGTACGTGTCATGGACGTCAACTGGCCACAAATAGTTGAACATCCTGTCCAATCCAGAACCTTTCGGAGCTGGAACCCATGATCAACGGGCCATTTACCCCAGACTTAGCAACCCCACTATCAAAGTTTGCTGCCCTTGTCCAAGAAAATGGGTGGAGGGATGAAGTTTCCGCATGTCTAATCGGGTCTTGTACCAACAGCTCCTATGAGGACATGGTTCGTTTTGTGTATGACCCGAGAAACCTAACTAAGGTGTCCGAAGACCAGGGTTGCTGAAATTGCCGATCAAGCAAAGACAGCTGGGTTGCAAACACAAGTACCGTTCTTATGCACACCTGGCTCCGAACAAATTCGTGCAACTATGGAGCGTGATGGCGTCACCGGTAGTCTGGAGAATGTGGGTGCTGTGGTCCTAGCCAACGCTTGCGGTCCCTGCATTGGTCAAGTAAGCAATACCTCCTTGCTTGTTGAAGACCCTAACATTTCCGATCAGTGGAAACGAGAAGATGCCAAGGACAAAGATAATGGTACGTGCACGTTAACACAACGTTTCCGCATTTACTCACCCGCCTGAAGCAATCCTTACGTCTTTTAACCGGTGTGCTCCTTTGCTTGTGATTCTTCACTTGGCCCACAACTCTCAACAGTAACTTCAAGTCACGCAATGACGGTAACCGCAATACGATGAATTTCCTTGCCTCACCGACTGTCGTCACTGCAATGGCTTTCTCTGGCAAACTCTCGTTTAACCCGATGTCAGATTCCATTACTTTACCGGATGGAAGACCTTTCCAATTCCTACCTCCGACTGGGCAAGACCTTCCCTCGAGTGGTTTCACCCTTGGGAACATTGGTTACTATCCCAGACCTATGCCAGAGCCTCAGCCAGAAACTGAAGTGATCATCAGCAAGGATTCGCAACGCCTTGAAATTCTGGAGCCTTTCTCGAGTCATTTTGGGTCCCACAATCCTAGAGGTCTGGAACTACCACCTTCAAGGGTATTGATGAGGGTAAGGGGAAAATGTACCACTGACCACATCTCTGCAGCTGTGAGTAGTTCTCGCCATGTGTGATATTCTGTGGGTTTGATCAGTTATCAAGGGTCCATGGCTGAAATACAAGGGACACCTTACCAACATTTCTGAAAATACCTGTGTGTCACATCCTGTTATGCTCGAATAGACGTACTGATTGACGTTGTTCTCAAAGTGATCACAGTAAGATGGTGTACTTTTGGATCTCCCTTTCTCGTTGACACCTCGTTCTAGGCAGTGAACGATGAAAATGGCGGTGTCAATGTCGCATTCGACCACGATCATGATGCGACGGAGACCGCCTCTGATACCATCCCGACAATAGCGAAGAGATTAAAGTCACGCAAGCAACCATGGGTACTGATTGCTGACGAGAACTATGGGGAAGGTAGTGCACGTGAACACGCAGCGTTGCAGCCCCGATTCTACGGTATGGGATAAGTGATAAGTGAGACTCTGCGCGCCCTCAATTGTTCTCAGGCTGTACCATTATCATCGCCCGTTCCTTCGCTCGCATCCATGAAACCAACCTCAAGGTACGAAAATTGATAGTTTCTTACCATATATGATCTAAAAACCACCCAGAAACAAGGCATACTCCCTCTTTGGTTTGCTGACAAGGCCGATTATTCACGGATCGATTCGAGGGACACTGTCGAAACCGTCGGCGTTGCAGATTTGTTGAACGGTAACGAAAATGCTGGGGTCAAGCTTCGCATTTCAAAGCGCAGTGGGAAGACCTTTGAGATACCCGTAAAACACACAATGTCGGCTGACCAGTTGAACTGGCTCAGGGCAGGTTCAGCACTGAACTTCATTCGGTCACAGATGGCATGAAAATCAGAGGAATGTATCCTGCAAACCATTATTATGACATACATAGTACATTTTCATGTTCTGACACGAACCCCTCTGGACGTGTCATAACATTCACCCTGAACCTGTCGTTGATAGCCCGTGGCATAGGGAATGGGTAACCCAGTCTAATTTATGAATTGCGACTGCTGTGTAAGCCATCTACCTATCGGTCGTTGTCGTTGATCTTCCGAGCAGGGAAAGCTCTTCAGGACTCATGTGTTGTTGTCCCTGTAGTGCAGTCAAGATATTCTTTGCAAGGAGAACAACTGACTTTGGCATGCCAGCCAGTTGAGCAACTTTGAGCCCGTGACTGTCGCGGTTGACCCCCGGTCTAAGGCGATGGGAATAAGTAAAGTAGTCGTCCTGTGCAATAATGAGATTTTTCCTTTTCCGTTTGGCAAGATACGCTTTACCGCGGTTTGGTGTACATCTGTACAGAAAAAACCAACATCACGGAATATTCCATCGCCATGGTGGTTATCCTTGGAGTAGGCTAGTAGATCAGCTAGTTCATGAAAATGGGTCGCGAACAGTGCCCGACAACGGCTGTGCACCACTAGATGGTGCACCGTTGCAAATGCAATAGCTAAACCGTCTCGGACCGTTGTTCCTCGGCCAACCTCATCCATGATGACCTTTGACTTTAATAAGTTTCAACACGCCTGATTAGACTGTTACCGCTTACCAAGCTCCTTGGAGTTGCACGACGGAGAATTTCAGCTGTCTCAAGCATTTCTACCATGAATGTACTTCTATCCCTAAACAAATCGTCTTTTGCCCCGACCCTGGAGAAGAGCTTGTCCACGACCCCAATAACAGCATGCTCGGCAGGTACAAACGATCCCGTCTGTGCAAGAATAGCCATCAGTGCAGTTTGTCGCAAGAACGTTGACTTTCCCGCCATGTTAGGACCAGTGATAACATGAAGTCGAGAGTCGGATCTGATTGAGACTGAGTTGGGGGTAAAGACTCGACCAGAATTCAGAAGACCGAGCTCGACAGTGGGATGACGTCCACCTGTTACTTCATACGTGGCACTATGGGAGATCCTTAGATAGACCAAATAATTCAACGAAGAGACTTACTCATCTTTGATGATTGGTCGGACAAGTCGAAGTTCTGCTGCAAGGTTAGCAAAACCAATAGTTACATCTAATTCGTCCATGATCCTGGCATTACGCCGCAGTTGGGTGGCAAGGGCTTTGACCTGCAGAGTGCTTAATACACGCGAAATAGGACTGCTACTATAATTTACCTCATTGCGCAGCATGTTAAAGATCTCCTTCTCTGCATTTGAGATGGCTGAAGTGGTCTCGACTATTTGGTTACCAAGTTGCGACCAGGGCTATTGATGCCATTTGCACAGCGAGAGAAGTTGAGATTTGAAGCACGTACTTGGTAGAAGAAGCTACTGGTAGATGCACTTTCAGATATATTGACAAAGTCTGCCGAGGACTTGACCTTGCTCTGGTCCCTTTTCGCTCGCGCAATGTGCACATGCATGCCTTGAGCGGGGGAGGTGCGCAGTGTCAAAGATGGCGCATCTGTGGATGATTTAGTAATGATCAAACCGCCTGCGAAGCTCGTGTACTGTACTGGACTTGAAGTTCTCGTTCCATCCTTCGCCGAGTGTCCAGGAAATTATTCAGGTTCCCATGTAGATCAGTAAGTCGGTCGGAAAATCTGCAAACACCAATCGTCGAGTGTCATGATAAATATGGATCCTACAACTCACTCAGGTCTGACTGTCCACTTGTATATACCATTATATGCCACTGTTTGAGTCTCTTTTTCCTCCTGGGGAATGTCGTCTTCACCGGGTGCTTCCACAGCGACATCGGGAACCTCGATATCGTGCAAGGCCAACGCAATACGACACGACAAGTTCTGAAGGTCTGCGATACCAGAAACTAGAGCATCGATACCTTGCCATTCACTGCAGATGAGATTTCCTCGTTCGGATTTCTCCATCTTTCGCTCAAGTTCGAGCCGCTCTTGGATTGCAATCCAAACCTCAATTGTTCGATTGATGGATAATAGGTCCCTTGGTTCACCTTTGCTAAGGAGAAACTTCTGGACAATGCGAGTAGCGTCGTCGCATTCCTTCAACATCTGCACAACATCGTTGCGAAGGAACAGCCTAGTATAGAAAAACTCCACCAGTGCTTGACGCGATTGAATTTCCTTGACTGAAGTACTAGGTGAACCTGCAGATCCATTAGCTATCTGGCAGCTAAATACCTAGCACAGCGGTACCCACAAAGTCTACGAACCAAAAGCCGTGTCCCGCTGCTGGTCACAGTTCTTTTCACGGCGCTAAGGAGACTGCCTGTCACGCCTCCTTCTCTTGTACTCTCTCGAATTTCAAGCGCCTTTATGGTGTGGGAATCAATTTGCATGCGCTCTTCAGAGCCTTCTTTGCTGGGTGTAGAAAGCTGGGGCATATGTTCCAAAAGGTTTTCGCGCATATAACTCGTGAGGATATTGATCGCTTCTGACTCACGGGTCGTATAAGCAATAGAGGGCTGATCGGTCTCGAGTGAAACATTATCGACAGGAAAAGGCAGTGGTTCATTAGAGGGGAGGTGGATTGAATACGAGACAAAGATGTCTTCATCCTCGACTGCCTGTCGAACGGGATGCTCGAGATGATTTTTAAGTTCTCTTGGGAGAACTATCTCCTTTGGACAGATTCGTGCCAAATGGTCCTTCAAGCTTTCTAAGTGAATCGTTTTGGTAAAAAATTCACCTGTGGATACATCTGTCCAAGCCAAGCCAAAGAGGTGCGAGTCATCCACGTCATCCAATATATTGGGTGCAGACGCAATAGCGAGAAGGTAGTTGTTCTCGTAATGGTTCAGAAATGGCTCGTCGATGAGAGTCCCAGGAGTGATTACACGAACCACTCGACGCTCGAACACAGGCTTTTGGCCAGGCTGATAATGTGGGAACTCTTCGCACATGGCTACGAAACGTTTGTGCTGAAGTACGAGGACTTTGAGGTACTTGTCGAGGTGCATTATTGGGAATCCACACATGTCGATATTCTGTTTGTCCCAAATTCGCGAGGTTAACTTGATGCCCAACAGATGGGCCACATCCTTCGCTTGATCAAAATATGACTAGGAGGGTATGTCATGGATGGTTCACACATTTATGCCATGTCAAATACCTCGTAAAACTGACCCACCCGTGTGAGTAGGATGCAATGAGGAAAGTTCTCCAGGTTCGTCAGGATTTCCTTGGCAAGGGTGTTTCTTGGTTGCTTCGAAGGGGATCCCAGCTCTGAACGTGTCCGTCGACGCGTCCTTGATATGCTTGAACGTGTTTCCTCGACTTCTTCTATGGACGGGAGGGGTGTAGCAAGTTGGTGATCCGAACACGAATCGTCAGGGGGTGGATCACCTTGACAAGGGACCCTCTTGCGGCGACGTCCTGTTTCGCTGAGAAGTGACTTTGCCTGGCGTGCCCTACGTTTCGGTGTCGAGTGAGGAGCAATCTCAGAGACTGGTGCACTCGACGCAGATGCCAGCGGGACATCTTGTAGACTGCAGATCGGTTTGGGCGGAAGGTCTGAGTATTTCTTTCTTGTGACTCTCACCGATGGGCTGCCAAACGGTGGGGAGACATGCAAGACGCGTCGAGCAGCGTCGACCACGACGCGGCAACCACGCATCCATGGCCCACTCGCACTCATGCGGCGGACGGCCATGCAAAGCCTTTGGGTTTGCGACGGTGGCGCTGACCGAGCGGAGCTTGAAAAGAGGTTGGCTCGACTTTCCTAGTTTCTCCTCTTCGTCTTCGAGTAAAGCAAGTTCAAAAACTCGTTCTCACTCAAAATGTCTTTCGCTGGCAGACGCAGGGGCAACAAGATCAAGAAGGGTGTCCAGTTCACCCTCATGGTTGTTGGTGTGTACATCACTCTCCCGGTGGTGTAGAAAATTGAACATTTTGTCTGCGTCGTAGGTGCGTCTGGAACGGGTCGCACTACTTTTGTCAACACCCTCTGCGACTCCGAGGTCTTGGCCCACAAGGTATCCGACAACCCAGACACTGCGCACATTGAGGAAGGCATCAGGATCAAGCCTGTTAACGTTGGTATGTTGGTTCACTGACAACCACGTCACTACATCATGTTAACATTTGTCATGCAGAGCTCGAGGAAGATGGCGTCCGCATTGCGCTCACCATCGTAGACACCCCCGGATTTGGGGACAACATTGACAATGAGTTTGAGTTCGTATTTCTTTCCATTTTACCCGACCTTGTCCGAATCTCGCTCTCAGGTTCCAGGAAATCGTTGGCTACCTCGAGCGCCAATACGACGACATTTTGGCTGAGGAGTCTCGTATCAAGCGTAATCCCCGGTTCAGGGACAACCGAGTGCACGCTCTGCTTTACTTCATCCCACCCACTGGCCATGCGTAGGTGCATCCAAGAAAAGTATACCTTCCACTGACGTTCTTCGTCTAACAGCCTCAGGGAGATGGACATTGAGCTGATGCGCCGCTTATCGCCACGTGTCAACGTGATTCCCGTCATTGGTAAAGCGGATTCCTTGACCCCAAGTGAACTCCGGGGCTTCAAGAAACGCGTCAGTATTGGTCCTATGTGTTGTGTTCTCTCGCTGACATGTAGGCATAGATCATGGAAGACATCGAACACTACGATATACCAATTTACAACTTCCCCTATGATGTTGAAGAAGACGACGAGGAGACCATTCAGGACAACAGCGAACTACGGGTATGTGTTTTGAAGGTTTGTTTGGTATTATTCGCGTGTTGACGTGTCTTGTAGGCCCTTTTACCATTTGCTATCATTGGTTCGGAGGAAGTGATCGAAATGGATGGACAGACAGTCCGAGCGAGAAGATATCCTTGGGGTATTGCCGAAGTCGACAACCCAAAGCACTCGGACTTCAGCAGGCTCAGGAGTGCCCTCTTGAAGTAAGATTGGAAAGCCATGCATGAGATTGATACTTACCAGGAATGATAGCTCTCATCTCGGCGACCTGAAATCGCTCACGCACGATGTGCTCTATGAAACATACCGTACCGAGAAGCTTTCTAGGACGGTGCATATGGATGCTGCGCAGTGGGTGTTTTTGACCGCTGCACTCGTTGAGTGATGACTAAATGATGGTTGTAGTGATTCGTCTATCCTTCCCGAGGAACTCGCAACCCAAAGCGTGCGCCTTAAGGAAGAGCAACTCCGCCGTGAAGAAGAGAAGGTTTGTGATGCATAGCCAACTTCTCTGCATTGCGTTTTAAGAAATCCTATTTCCAGCTGCGTGAGATTGAACTCAAGGTCCAGAGAGAGATCAACGAGAAACGACAGGAACTGTTGGCCAAGGAGGAGTCTCTCAGGTATGTGGGACAGGCTGTGCAGCCATCAGTGATGAACTGAAGTGTTTGGCAGAAATCTGGAGAGCCGATTGGCTGCGCAAGGATCACAGGCTGAATTCCGAGAGTGATCGAATTGCCAGTGAAAGCTGTTGGACTGAGTGGCCTAGAGTATACCCTGTCTGTCCGTTCGTTGTCTTCTTCACCGTCCGCTCGTTTTTCTCGTTACCTCTTAATCTCTGCGACTCTATTAGCGGATAATCAGACACTCATTATCTTCACTGTTTCACGTTCTTGTCACTTTGGTTTTTTTGCTCTCCATAGTGTCTCAATGTCGTGAGTCTGTCCAAGGGACGACACTGAAAAAAAAGATTTTGAGACTCCGCATTTTGTGTGATGTCGTTGAGTCGGTCGTCGTTGCCATCGACAAGCGTCTGGGATGGTTCCCGAACTCAACTCCCGTCCTCTCCACCGCTCGCGCCAGTGGGATAGTCTCGCGTCGAGTGCCCCGCCTTTCTCCCAACGCCGTCGTTCGTCCGTTGCAGCCGTGCCCCCTGCTGGCCCACCGCCAACCCAGCCTATTCCCAGCCTACCGATGAACCCGTCAGCGTTCACGAATGGCATTCACGGAGATTACCAGCTCCCCATGCCAGACCAAGACCAATCCATGTCCAGACACAGGTCCAGCACTAGCACAAGTCAGAGTAGCTACGGTCGACCTGCTGCATCCGCCAATCTTGTCGCAGTAGCCGCGTTTCCCCAAACCCAACAATCCACCGTCTCACCGCCAGCTACCCACACCTCGCAATCATCTTCAAGCACGTTCGTTCATTCTGACCCCGCCTCCAACTCTGCTACACCAACCAGCACATCTTCTCACACGAGAACCCTGTCAAGAACACAGGACATCGTTCCGGATCGACTGCTGCTCTCTCCTCATCAACCAAATTCACGCACGGAAGCTCGACCTTCTTCTCGTCGCGCCTTGACCAGAGCACTTGAGCTGGCACGAGAAGCCGTGCAACTTGATGCCACCAACGATGACCCGCATGCCGCAGTCATAGCATACGGCAGGAGTGTCGCTCTTCTTAGCGAAGTCATGGAAAGGGTGAGGAGAGGTGAGGACAGCACAGAGGGCCGGAGACGAAACGGTCGCCGCCGTAGCGTTGTCGCTCAGGAGGAAGAAGTCAGACGGCTGAAGTCAATTGTACGTCCCATCCCCACACCAGCTATATCTGGGTACCCTAACTCCTCTTCAGCACGACACATACGCTGACAGGATGAACATTTTGAGTCTGATATACAGCATACCTCCAATACCACACTCGCCCACATCTCTGTATACCACGTCCACCTCCACAGAGTCGACCCAACCACCCTCCCCATCATCATTATCCCCATCCTCAGACTCACATAGGTCTTCATCCTATGCCACGGAACACTTCCAAGACGAACCTCACCCTTTGGTCATGGCAGACGAAGCAAGTGACGAGCATGATGCTCACGAAGGCATTGGTTCCGCCATGCTACATGCTGCCCACCTATCCCAGGATTATTCTCCCTCTCCTAGCACCCCTGTACACCCCTACGTCAACTCCCGTGAATCTTCGCCTACTATGACACAAGCCACTCTCACCCGAACATCTACTCTCCCTCCGAATCGCATACCACACGCTCCCCCGATTGTTGGTAGACCTCGCGCTTCCTCTGTTCTTCCACTTCCACCCCCACTCCCACCTCCAGATGTTGCTTTACCCCCCGCACCCGCGATACCCCCTTCACAAACTAACCGATTCCTAGATGTCAGTAGGCCACGTGGAAGTTCAGTCGGTCATAAGCGGACAGGCTCTGGCACGAAACTCACTGCTGTATCTGAGGAAGGTGTCAGACTGGACCGTCCTGCACAAGGTGACGAAACCCTCGGTGATGAGAAATCCGAATTCTTCTCTTCTCTTCCTCGGAGACCTGATACGCCCCATACGATCAAGCGAGACTCGCATCCATTACCACCCCTCCCATCACCAACAGCTCAGACGCACCCATTCCGCTCTGCCAGTAACATCACGATATCTAGACTACCGGGCTCACCGGCCACGGCCCAGTTTCTCTCTCGATCTCGTGGAGAGTCTTTGAGTGTACCGAATGCACAACCACTTATTAATTCCTCAATAGTGATGGGCACCATACACCAGCGACGAAATAAAATGTCTGCGCCTCCCTCAACGACTTCGTCATCTCCAACCGAATCTTCTCCCCCACAACCATCAGGCCCCCCAACCCCCTCTGCGACACCACCTATCTCCATCCCTGGACGGAGTCGTGCCTCGTCACAACCCGGTCGTAGGCCGTCTATTGTAAACGGTCGCATATCTCCATTCGAGCCCCATCGTCCTCCATTACCTCAGACAGCACTCCCAAACCAGCCCCGCAAGGTCTCGGCGTCTTCAAGATTGCATCAAAATATTAGCGTCAATGTAAATATTCCACCACAACTTGTTGTACAAACAGATGTCTTGTCCCCGCCTGCCCTGTCTCTTGCCCCACCGTCGGCGATGCTGACAACGCTTCCGACGACACCAACCTCCCCCCTTCCACCTGCCCCCCCTGCCGACTCCCAACGGAAACCATACCACATGATGGTGCTCCTCGCAAACACGATGAATTCCAAGTCAGGCGGTTACATCACGCGAAAATTGCATGTTCCCCAAGGCGTATGGTCGCAAGGCGGTGCTAAGCTTTCCAACATCCCTGAAAAGGTGCGGGTTGTGGGGGCCCTGTGTTCGGCTCTGGAGGAAATGAGCCAAGCCTCTGTCGAGTTCTTTGGTGCTGGGAGCGTATGCAGTGGGTTGGCGCTTGGAATAGGCAGTGTTGGGCGCAAAGAGGCCGAAGCTTGGGTGGCAAAGTTGGAGGACTTTTCGTCGATATGCGATAGTGTGGTTGCGAACTTTGGCAAGAAGCTTGGCGTCGGGGAAGGCTTTGTGCTGAAGAAGAGTGGTGGGGTACGTATCCATTGCCAGTGTTTGGATGATGGCTTGACGTTAGCCGCAGATGACTTCATGGGGTGGGAAGCTTACGCGTCAATTTGACAAGTTCACGAACGGCAAAAAGTATGTTCAAACTTGTGTTTGATAATATGCTTGTGACACGTTTGTCTAGCCTCGATTCGCCAGCTGCATATGTGACGGGACTCGGCCGATTATTCACAGATGCCCAGTTGCTTGACGAGCATTCGAAGGCACTGCTCGCACAACCCGTTGCCCCTATATATGCAGCATTCCCTGCAGATGTGAGAACAGCCGCGGAAGTGAAACTGAAACGTGCCTCGGAATTCTTCGCTACTGTTGTGCTGACGTTTGTCATTCGCGACCTTGCACAATTGCTGGACAAGTATGCCAAGAAATGCGAAAAGTGGCTTGAGGAGTGAAGGACAGTCTTCTGATAGAGAGAGGTGTATTTTTTTTTTTTTTCTGTCGCAGGTGTATTTTATCTTCAAGGGCATGGCTGTCCAGAAAGGACCTTCGATATTCGCTGAGCAGTCCCCTTTTGTTTATACCTTGTTCACATTTTATTGTTGTTCTTCGATTCATGCTCACCCCTGGGTTGCATACTACAATACACATCCTAGAATCTGTGCCATAGTCAATACATCGGATCTTTTACTAACTCGTACATGGATGACAGTGGGAACAGTGAAGCTGGGAACATACAAGAGCAACAATGTACACCTAGCGTGGAGTAGTCGTGTTCTGATGGTTATTTGCTGCCGACTTCGACTCAGCTGGTGTAGGTGATCGACCTCGCAAACGCGAGATGACTTGTATTCGCCTGACTACATGACGTTAAAAATAACCATGGAAGTATGTCTGCCAACCTACCATAATCGAGTCGAGTGTGCTCGTCAGGGAACTCTTCGTCAGACTCCGCCAAAGGGTCAGAGTCAAGAACAGTACGCCAGGCATCTAGCACATATGAGACGACTCGGCGCATGAACATGGCCAGAGAACTCACACTGCAACATGGTGCGCTGGGGCATGCTCGCAGATCGGCTAGATCGTGGTTGATGCGACGAGACATCAGGGGCGTTGCTATTCGGTGACCTCGGTCGTCGTGACCGGTGCATCTCTGATGCTGGATGGTGCACAGGCTGAGGCGGGTGCAACGACTGTGAATGATATCTCTGGCGTTGGCGGTCGGTGGTGTGAGAGGAATGTCGGGGATGGGCTGCTGTGAAGTCGTAAGACTCGTTGTCTGATGGATGTCCGTAGCCAGCACTGGGTCTCTTTGGGTCTTCGGTGTCAGCTGCTCTGTTGGCCTTCCTTTTCCTGCCGCCGATTGATGGTAGCTGGTCCATGTTCTTGGTCGCTAGGTTGTGCACCGGTCCCTTCCTCCTTCCTGGCGGCTTGTTCTCTGGCATCATAATACACGACCGAGCAAGTTGAGGGAGAGATACTGGGGGGTAAACTGATACAGCGAGCGCTGTCAGGTTCATTCGGCTGATCGTGCGGCCTCCTCTTTATCTTTCGAGTGTCCAGTCTGACCAGGATTCCGAATCAGTCTACAGCATTGACGTGGGCTCCAACGGGGAGCAACGGAGACGCCATGGTGAGTGAACTAGGGACAGCTTGAACCTATAGCGGTACCCGAGGCTGTATCAAGCTGGCGCCTGTATACAGAACTCGTCGCGACGATGCAGTGCATCATCACTTGATGTACAGAGGTATGTTGATTCCAATGCCATCTGCCTCAGGCAGGACAGGTTGGCCCTCTCGACTCTGATAGTCTTCTCTCCTCCCTGGCTTGACGCCAAGTTTTCATGAGATGCTGGTCATCCCCAAGCGCTCATTGAAGAACCCGTCTTGTCTCGGGTGTCTTCTCCTCCTCCCACTCCTGTGTTCGTCTTCCCAGGTGCAACCTTCATACGAGGGACCGTGCGTAGCCATCTCATCAGGATCCTGGCTCGATGAATTCAATGATGTGCTGGTCTGTGATCCATGCTGCGTGCTCGTCCCGCCATTGGACTATCCGGTCACCCACGGTATGTCCGCTGCTTCCTGCGTCGCCCAGGGTGGTATCCTGACGGCTGTGTGAAGCCTCACTTTTAGGTCCCGAGAAACTGGTACCATCTTCATCTGCGAGTGATACCACTCCTACTCTGTTCACGTCTCGCCTCGCGCAACCTACTGTTGCAACAACATCAACAGGATGGCCATCAGGGGAAAGCGACATCACCACACTGGGGCATGCGAGCGTGCAGTCAGTGGGATCGCTGACTACTTCACATTCACCTACACCAGCTACCACGACCTCTTCTATGTCCAGTGCCCTTCCTTCGAGCATTATTTCGGTCAGCTCTGGCGTAGATTCTTCCAAGCTATCTACAGAATCGCCCCCTGTACCATCCTCGACCATATACACGACGACCACTCCTTCCTATGCCAACGTAGAAACGCCAAAGCTATCTGCGACTGTCATCGCCGTCATTGCCATTGTCTCGTTTATTGGACTGTTATCTTTAGTCCTGGGCGCACTAGTGTATATCCGAGTTCGGAAGCCACAACAGGGACACCCCTCGAGGCAGCTTTCCAACGCAGAAACCGGTAACCTGGCCTCTTTGAACCAAACGAACTACTCGCACGGCGTGAGGTCGCCCGTGACTGGATCGACACTGGCTCCACCTCGTCCTCACAATCCATACGAGGGCATTATTCCCCCAGGCACCCCCTTACTTCCTCCGGACTCTATTCCTGTCAGACATTTGAATGTGCTGTCTCCAAGGATACAGACTGTGGCAGGGCGGAGATGACGCAGGCCAGGGTCAATAATTTCATGTTTGGGCCGTGGGTCCTTGCACAAAATACATTAAAACATTAATGATGCTTAAATAACATTATAATGGAAATGGGTGGGTGCAAAGGTATCGCGAATCGAATATAGCAAAGCAATACAATGAAGATCCTTCCATCCAGTGAAGTCGTACTACTCAAAGAAGGGGGGTAACAACTGGGTATGCACATTAATATTAGAATGCAACGGTGTGGGCAATGGTCACGCTAGAAATTAGAACCCGAAAAATAGCGCACTAAGAATGAAAAGATAGAATGATCGAAATTGCTGCATCGTGTGGTGACCGACCTAAAAAAAACGGATCACCAAAAATCCCTGACGCACTCGAGAACATCCACGACCACCGAACTCTTGTACATGAGCGCATGGTCAGCACCCTTGACGACTCTAACCTGACATCTATCTTCTCCCATCACGCGCTCCATCCACCGCACCGCATTTTCGGCGATCTTTTCATCCCTATCGCCATACCATACCTGCACTTTGTGAGGATAGTCGGTGTATGAGAATCCCCACGGACGATTGTCATGGTTCAGAATCTGTACCAAATCGCTATGTGTGCCCTTGGAAGCCTCGGCGTGCGAAGCCGCGATCAGGGCATTACCGAGTGCAGCCTGATATGAACTCGATGCAGTCGCTACAACATTCGAGTAAGGAGATGAGAACATGCTATTGCGGGGTGAGCATGGCAGACTAGATGGAGTCGGCTTGACTCTTGCACTGGAAGTGCTGAATGAAATAGACCGTCGTCCGGCTCGTCTGGGTAGTGATGTAATAGACGATCTCTCGATGGCATTGTCAGCTGACCGGGTCACCTTCATCGGAGCAGCCATGATGGGAGTTAACTCCTGTGAATCATGGCAGGCAGACTTGCTCCAGTCGAAGTCGCCCAAACCCAGATCAACATCCAGTGTGATTGGCTGGGGCAACTGTGGACTAGGTCCGTCCGCCTTGTCTTTCTTCGCACCAGACGCATTGGATTTGCCTTTCAGCGAACCCATGGACCTGAGGGTCTTGAGTTTCTTGCCTACCCCGGTGTGCGTCTCTGTTGCTGGTGACGGAGGTTGGGAAATTGTCTTGGAAGGTTTGAGTCTCCCAAGTATACCCCTCGAGGGTTTTCGCCTCCCCTGCTGGTTCATGGAGCGCGCTTCCAGCGTGCTTTGACTTCCAAACCGCCCGTCAAAGTCTCTCAGATCGTCGTAGTCACTGAACAAGCTAGAGCCTGTGCTCATGCGTCGTCTTGCATCCTGTGACTGGTACACACTACCAGTCCTACCTGCGAGTTCGGTTTGCCACGGAGGATCAGATTCTGTAGGGGGATCGGGTTTTCCATTGCGGGGAGCAGGTGAAGGAGGCGCAGTATAACCAATCCCTCGATAGGCAATCCTTGGGGGCTTGCCCAACATCCACGCCTGTATCTTCCACTCTGCAGCTTGAGCAGTTCTTAGGATACCGTTTGGCACATATTTCAGCCATCTATACCCGCCTGTTCATCATCATTAGTACGGCGTGGCCAAACATGAATAGCACGCATACCGCTTTCGCCACCGCCAATCCAGGGAGCGAGGAGGCATAGGTCACCACGAATGCGTTCAGGCACTCGACTAGCGAATGACATTGCATACGGGGCACCAGCTGAATGCGCCATGACACTGCACTCGTAAATGTTCAGTTGGTCGAGCACCTCTTCCACAGCAGATGCCCACTCCATGATGCCCCTGGCGGACTTGGAGCGCGGGACATCGGTGCGACCCAGACCCCATCTGCCAAGGTGATAAACTTAATCAAAAGCCTGACAACGGTATCAACAGCACCTACCGATCAATGGCGATCAACCGCAGGCCGAGGCAGTCGGCCATTTCATCATAGAGACCCATGATGTGTCTGACACAGCCCAACCCTAGAAACACAACGAGAGGGAACCCATTGGGATCTCCCATGTCAGCAAGGCTAACGGTAACTGGATGGTCCATCGAAGCATGTGGGTAACGGGTGAGTTTGAGCAAGGTAGTTAAACGTGCCGAACGAAGGTATTCTGCGATCGCCTGCGAGACAGATGTCGGAGAGGTGGAAAACTGGGTAGGATCGAATGACTCATTTCCGGAGGCTGTCGAGGATGTGTGGGTATATGTGTCTGAGGTTGCGCTCCGCAGACCGAGACGGATGCTTCCACCATCGGAGCCATTAGACGGAACGGAGGCTAATGGTGATGCAAGGGGGGGACCATTACGGGAGGCAGTTACGGGGGAATGCTTTTGGTTGTGGAAAGTCCGCCTTACTTCGTGCTCGATGCTGTCCATTGACGACCTGCTGAGGAACTCGGCGGCCTCGTCTACAGTCAGAGGTTCCGGCTCTGATTCGTCGTCTTCTGTGTTGGATAGGGCGTGTCCATTGCTATGCCCGGATGCGGAAGCATTCGCTGACCCTGGGCGCGAGTGTTGTTGGGCCGCGTAAGGGGCGTGACTGCGAATAATCTCCGAAATGGAGGGGATAATTGTTCTCGGGCGCTCCGTTGCCTGCGGTATGGGCATAGGGAGGTCCTCGGCGGAGTCATTGGGCGGGGGTGGAGTGGTTACGCCGGTAGAGAGCGAGTCTACGGTGATGGTAGATGCGGATGCCTTCCGTGTACACGTTTGTTTGTGGGAGTGCAAATGGCGGAGGTGCAGTCGAGAGGATGGCGGCTCGTCGTCGTCATCGGAAATGACCACCTTTTCGTGTTTCGAACCCCTTCCCTTGCCTAAGACGATGCCAGGAGGAGGGGTGGGCAGCGGAGGTTGGTGCAATGGATGGTGGACGGGGAGGGTGAAGCGGAAGCGACTGGATAAGTTACCAGGTAGAAGGTCCTCCATAGATACGCCGCCCATGCCATTCATTCCATCGACCAATGCATCCAGAGTCTCTACTCCAGCGACGGGCGCAGCGACGACAACAGAGAAGTCAAGGACAGAGGCCCGACCTGAGCAGGGATCGCATGGTGTCTGCGGGGGCGTCTCGAGGGATGAAGTGCCGGAGAATCTGAGCGGTGGTACGGGAGTATTATTGTGCCATTTGGAGCGCGAAGAAGGGCCCGTTCTTGTGCGAGGACGAGGAAGGCGGGGGGTGAGCTCGCCACGGGATAAAAAGTTGTCCAGGGCGCCATCAGATCTGTCCGCAGAGGGGAAAACGAGTGCGTTCTCTGTGGGTTTTTCCTTGTGTTCTCTTCTGCGCGGGCTGTGAGGAGGACTGGTCTGTGGTCGAGAATGGGCGTGAGTGAGTGAAGGAGCGGCAGTCTTGTAAGTGTCGCGTGTGTAGGATGCGCTCCTGTGGTGGGACGGGTGCTCGGACGCCATTGCTCGATTGCCTCCGCGGCGACGACGACGACGGCGAGCAAGGATCTCTGGTCGTTGGAGAGACACAGCCACGCAGACATTCATTTCTGCACGTGACACATCTTACCATGGACGACCACCACTCCCTCCCCATACACGCAAGGCCACTGAGGACATGGGCCCAATGGCTCAACGGGGCGCTCTTCTTCGTGTCGTTCGTCACAGGGTTTACCGTCATACATGCATTTCAGCTGCTCTTTCTTTTGCCTCTCAAGTTCATGCCAGGTCGATGGGCAAGGGTTACGTATGACTGCGGCATACGGTACACCAAGGGGTCGTTTGCTACACTGTTGAGCACGTCTTGGATGTCGTCTTTCTGGCGACACACTTGACATCCCCGTCAGACTTGATGAACCAGTGGTTTGCACCTACCGCACTCTCCATCACGTTTGAAACGCAGGGACAAGGAAAGTTTAGTCCCGAAGAAATTCAACACATAGTCGAGCGGGATCCTTCTGGCAAGGTGGCTGCACTTCATTTGCCACCCAAGTCCGTCATCATATCAAACCACCAAGTAAGACGTCGCTTTCCGTTTACACTCTGCCAACTGGCCTGTAATACAACAGGCTTATTGTGACTGGTGGTATGTGTGGTGTCTGACCTACTTTATGAATGCCCACCGGGATGTTTTCATCACACTCAAGAAAAGCCTCCAGTGGATCCCTATCCTTGGCCCGGTATGTGTCAACTCATTATCTAGCCACATATTCCTCAAAATCTTTGAAGGGCATGCAAATGTTTAGGTTCATATTCCTAGCACGCTCCTGGGCAGCCGACCAAGCCCAACTTGACAAGAAACTCTCCAAACTCGGCAAGAAGGCCGAACAAGAGGACGATAGCTTTGCATTCATTCTCTTCCCCGAGGGAACGCTTGTAAGCAGAGACACCCGACCGATCAGCAGACGATATGCAGAGAAACTTGGAGTCGTGCGTATATGTGCACTGTGCATCGTAATGACTAAACACTACCTAATCAAAAGCCCGACCTCAATAACCTCCTCCTTCCCCGCTCAACTGGCCTTCACTACTGTCTTCGATCACTGGCTCCCCGTCTATCCATGTTGAAGCTACTAGACATCACCATCACCTACCCCGGTAGAGCTGACCGATTCTTGTCTCAGAATGACACCTGACTTGGTATTAGGGGTACCACCGAGGCGATACGGGCAATCCTACTATACCCTGCGCTCGATATTCTGCGATCGTGTACCACCACCTGTCGTACATATGCACTTGCGCATCTTCGACGTTGCCAAGCAAGTTCCCATAGAGGACGCCATCATCGCAAATGGATCGTTCGATCCACACGTCATAGAAAATGGTGTTCCAGAAGGTGACAAGGCCAACTTCGACGTGTGGCTTCGGGAGTTATGGACTTGCAAGGACCAGTTTATGACTGAGTTTCTCGAGGGTGACGTGTCCAAGGTCAGCAGGTCGGAGGCAATAGAAATCCCATTGGAATTGCGCAGTAAAACGGAAATACCTACTGCATATTGCTTCTTTGCACCTGTAGTTGCAACTTACATTTTAGAAAAGCTCGCCAAGCTGTTCTTGTCTGGATTCTCATGATTACTGTAGTTGTACTGTGTAGTGACACGAGGAGTGTATTCAGGACGAGGGAGGAGCTTCATGTGACTGCAGTAACTGCTGCTGCTGCCGTTGTACCTGATTGACGATGAAGATGCTGGTGTCCAAGAATCGCTCGACACAGTTGGCTAGACAGCTTTCTTCGCCACGGGCAAACCGACTGCCGGGAGTGCTTGTGATGCACCTGGAAGAGATGAGTACGGACAGAGACGTGATTTGAGACACTGACTTGTCCCAACACATGCTTGTCAGATTTCGAGTGGACTCATTGACACGAGCATGCGCCTGCTCTCGTTCCAGAAAGGAGGCAAGCTCTTTCTGTGGAGAGAAACGGTCGGCCAAGCTGCTCAAAGTCAATGACACTCGACCTACCTTTGTGGAGTCATCGAACTGTAGGTTGTCCATGTTCAGGAAGAAAAAAGATGGGTTTAGGTAATACAACCCGGACACTCACGACAGACCAACATTCGGCCCATCGATTGGCACATCCTCTCGGACAAGGGCTGGAGAGCCGTGCGAACGGTGGCATCTATGTACTCGTGAGATTCCCCCAATTCATCTTAGTACACTTGCGGCCATCCAGTCATCATGAATAGGCAAGGTTGCCTCATGTTCGTTCCTTTCCTTTCACATCCTCGTCTCCCTCCGTTCCTACTTTCATGGCCTCGACATCGGAGTCCTCCCCGCGCTGGCTGAACGATCCTGCTCCTCTGTACGCTTCCTATCGCTCTCACGTCCCGAACAGCTCTCATGTCTTGCTTTACCTTTTAGCGTCGGATATCTCAGCAGAAAAGCCCTCCCCATAAAGCGCAATGACGCTGAGCCACTCACCCGCGAGGACGTTCAGTTTGATCTCCTCCACCACATCTTCTCCGACACCAAGACGGTCTTTACTAGCCAAACCCCCGGCACTTCCGGCAAAGTCCACTTTTGCGATCTCTACGTCAATGCCTTGTATCATTCCAGCAAATGCTCCAAAGTGCTCAAGGACAAGATGATCGAAACACCCGCATTCGCCGTCGAACTGGCAAAAATTTCGCTGCTCACAAATGTCGGTCGCATCAACACTACCATGGCATGTAGGTCAAGCGCGGATCCGCCGTTACTCAACTACTTGGTCGTACTAACCAGAGTGCCAGTCTTTCCTGAAATGAAGACTGCCCTTAGGACCTATCACCCCGTGCCATCCCTTCAGAAAACCGACGGAAATGCTCAAGATGCACCCCGGATCAAGAATTGCTTAAAAGCAGCTTTGTTGCCATCAGAGCTTAAATCGGTGTCCCCATCAACACCAGAAGAGATTCTCGAGAAAGCGGTGTGTACTAAAGTGGCACATCGCCCGGCTATATTCTTATCACTTTTTGTTCAAGCGCGCACGTCATCTTCCCCCTACAAGTGTCGTCAATCTCATATTTATCCTTGCGAACCACGCAGCTGTAAGTTTCTGACCCTAGCTTTGGCACTGAACTCAGCGGACTGTTATTTTTGATAATACAAAGCCTCTCGCTGCTACGCACTTTGACTCTCCTCTCAACTTTCTCGATCTCTTTCTTCCGATCAAAATTTCCTCCGCTGACCGAGCACGAGCTTTTCTGTGGCTGGTGTTCCATTATCTGGAGGGTCCTGGACAACCTAACCCATACGATGATGACTACTCTCGTCAGAATCCAGGCAAGGTCCCCCGACTGCGTCGCTTGTCGGATGCTGAAATGGCGGCCGAGAACGTGGACACCGAGGAAGAGATCGAATGGGGAAAGGCCATGTCGACGCAGAGGAATCTGTTCCTCCAACGACTCATGAATTCGCTCGAGAATGAAAAGAAGGCCAAAAATGCTCAGCCTTCCTTGCGAGGTTTGCATATCGTCATTTGAAAAGGGTGTTCTGCCCTAATCTCGTTTCGTAGCCGAGTCGAGTTCCCATCGGTCACGTCAAACACGCCAACCAGGTGACGGTGTTCGCGAGAAAGCATATATCCATTATTTGCCACCACAGCGATCTACACAGACATCGCTCTCCATAGGTTTGTGACATCTCTGCGTACGGTGCTTCTAATGTTTACTTTGACGTACCGCAGAACTCAGATCAGTCAGTACTCGTGCGCCCCAACGGTCGATGTTGGAACGTTCGTCATATTTCTTATGATTTCTGGGTGGTGTGATGTGACAAAACTACTCTGACAGACGCTTGGCAAGTGGTAACAACCACAGATCCGCTAGCTGACTCCGATGAAGAGCTCATGGACATGCACACCAGGACTAACTATGGTGAGTCATATCACCGTGACTCCCGGTAGAGATTATGTACAACTGTTACAGTTCACCGTATGGAGGTCATCAGCAGGCTACGAGGGAAGCCACCCACCCCACCTCCGGATCTGATGAGCAGCGTTTCTGACAATCGCGAACATCGGTGGCGAACTGTTGAGTCGTGGAAGTGACTAGGCCATCTGGATATATACCTGCAAACCAAATTTGATACCATTTCTTGAATTAATTCGTGAACACAACTGGCATTTGCATACAGTGGTATCTTCATCGTGAATAGACGACATGGATGCCTAGGGAATGTAATTAGGAACGGTATTCCTTCGCCTCTGTTGTGCACGTAAGAGTCGAGATCAATCAAAAGCCTCCAGGTATGGATAGCACGTCATGGTCGAAGCCAGCTCTTCCCCTTCCGTAAAGCACTGCTGGTGCGCTCTTTCTCTTCCGCTGAACACTAGTACTGGACGAGTCGCGCCACACACCAGGGGGAGGTGGTGAGCTGCGACGCTTCAGAGTCTTCATCATGTCTCTCGCGGTGTGCAAGCGACTGAACGCGCGAAGATTGGACTCGTTGAGAGGAAAGGGAGCAGCACTAGCAGTGCGAGGAACAACAGTCGTTGTTATCTCCAACTTCGGAGTGTGGGGAGTCAGTGGTGGGGTAACATTGCATTCCCGACCGTTGGAAATCGAGGCACCAAGGGACAGAGTGCGGAGGGGGATGCGGAGCCTTCCAACATTCAGCTTTGGACGACGCTCAGAGGTAATCCCTTGAGAAGGCAGGGGTGGGACACTGTTCTGCCTTTGGACGGACCGTCCCGGGGCAGCACTGCCCATGCGAGCAGTGATTTCATCAAGGGAAGGTGGAAACTTCCTCGCCGTCCCCAGACGTTTCGACCCAGCATTCTGCGCTTCGCCCGCAGAACGAGACTGGCTGCCTATGGGTAGACGGAAGTCGATCTGCTCGACCCATCCCTGAGCCTGACCAGCAGGCGCATCACACGCATCCTTCGTGACAGATTCAAACACGGCAAGGGGGGACTCAAGGCCTGGTGAAGGCAAAAAGCAGTGTAGTATGGCTGGAGACTCCGGGGGAGTCTTCGGAGTTGCTGTCGCTGTGGGAGAAGGTGGTTCCGATAGTTTAGACAAGAACAGCGCTCGACGCTCGACTTGGAAAATCAGTCGTGCGATTGGCAACCGCGTGGATACAAATACTCACGCTGCTTATTCTTTTGGTTCTTGACAGCCAATTCTTTGCGCAGGTCGGGGGCTCTTTGGACTCCCAAGGTCCTTTCGCGGGATGTTTTGAGAAGCAGATCAAATTGATCACGCTGCAGGCCTTTTGGGACCGGGTATGTGGACGATCGTAAGGGGGATGGGTATCTCGGAGACATGTTCGGGGGTGGTGTCAGATGCTTCGCTCTGAAACCACCGTCATCTACCTCCGGATCATCGTCTGGGAAGGGGGAGTGGAACACTGCATGAGTTTTCTTGGGCGAGGCTGGGGAGATGCATATGAAAGGAACGGGAGAGCTGGCTTGCTGCATGATGGCTAGACCAACAAGAGTACGTGGCAAATATTATGGCGACCTGCGCCGGTGAAGGGAAGGAACGAAAGTGGGGGAGACAAGCTCGACCCGTGTCTTCGCCTGCAACGCATATAATATACCAGTGCAGAGACACGGCAATGCTGTCGAGATCAATCTACACATCGGACGCTGTACCGCCACGCATCATGCGAAATCAAATAAATCATGTTTCAATTTCTAACTTATCCGTTTTACAAGATTGTTTTCACTCGATGGCTGTTTCATGCAGCCAGATCTGCAACTGCTTCTTTAACCTTCTTGTCGAACAACTCCTTGGCATCTGTCCAAACCCGCGCAGTCTCCCTCTGGGGGAACTCCTTCAAAGATGGAAGGAGGTCAGAGCTAAATTGCTCCGATGCCTCCCGAGGTAACAATGTCGGCAAGTGATCGATAGATACTACGGAAACCGGTGACGAGCCCTGCCTGGAACAGCATGTTACAATTGAAGATAGGCTCAAATGACAACACTTACGGCAAATCAACTGGCACAGTAGGCTTCGAAAAAGTAGTGTTGATGCTATAGATGGGTAATGGGTTGAACGGATTCGTCGTGTCGCAGCTGACATCCACGACCACGGACAGCTTCCTCCGTGTGCCTGCATCTACGAGTTGTTCACGTGTCAAGAAAGGAGGTATGGTCGAAGAGAGGTATATGCAGTTGACAAAAATGTCGACGTCAAGTATCTCATTGAACGGTCCACCTTTGGCTGTCTCTGCCATGTCCCACTTCAAAATATCATCCCTAAATACTAGAAGTCAATTCCTGATGGCAGGCGATGGAACCTTGCACCTACTCGTTCAGACCGATTTTACGGAACAGATCAACCGCTCCGCGTCCACATCTCCCCAGGGCACCAATGACAAGAGCCCTGACGCCTTTTCCGCTGCCCCCGAGGGCAGCCTTGACATTCTCGATCATCGCAATCTCGTTCGCATATGGATCCAGACGGCCCAGCTGGTTCCCCTGTCTCTGGGCGGCTAAAGCAAGCGCGCCTACGGCGGCACCTGCGAAACCAGCGTGGAATCCAAAGGCCGCGACACGACGGCCAGATGCATCCGTCAAAAATTCGAGATCATAGAGAGTACCTCCGCCCATATGGAACCTGGATAGTACGGATGACCATCCACCCTGTCCCTTGTAACAGTGTGCAAACTGGATGTGGGTGTGCAGTAATGGCTCGTCAGAAACGGTGAGCTCTTTCAATCCGAGGATCGGGATATCCAGGGGTGCAGCAGACCACGAGTTGTTGGCAACTAGCTCACAGCCAACTCTGTGATCTACGATGAGTGGACTGGCACCGGGATGGATGTAGGCATACTTTTCAAATTCCTCATCGTCAAAAATGCGTTGATGATCGCGTTCCACATATATCTTGAATCCGTCCTTGATCAGCTGCTCAGCCGTAGATGGTGTAAGGGCTGAGCGACGCTCGAACTCCTTGGTTTCGCAACGGAGCCAGAATGCTGCCTGAGATGTCATGGTCACAAAGTAGAGACGGACCGCGCGTTATCATTTGAATCATTACTCGAGTCATTTTGGAGTCATGTGACCTGCATCATGAAGGACTACGATTTGACTACGGTCGTCCGAAGCTAGGCTCTGTTGTATGCAATCCACATAGCTAGGAACACGCGATTGATAGTGCTTGCTTGAAGTTGTTTTGAGTACTTCGAACTTCGGCTTCGAAGCGGCCTGTACAGAGTCACCTAACTCTTCCTAAACTAGTAATGGCTGAAACGTCGGAAAGACCATCATCTCCATCACTAGACACAAGCCCAGGAGCCCTCCAGGTCACAAAGGTCAGAACTTCAATCCGATCACTTCGTTTCCTGATTGCTGTCATCAGGAGTGTCTTGAAAAAGTAGATGAGTTAAAGTTAGAGGGGAATGGGCTGTTCAAAGCGGGCAGCTGGACCGAAGCACTGGTGGCATATAAGACAGCTCTGGGCCATTTGCCCCCAAGAAAGCGGACCCTGAATCAATCCGCTGATAGCGACCCCTCTGTTGCAACCGACGATGCCGAAGCGCCAACTGATGACGACGACAAGTCACCACAGAATGTGCAAGCGGAACCTCCAAGTATGCTCGAATCGGAGTGCTCAAAAGCGAGGGCTATTCTCAATGCAAATATAGCTGCTTGTCTCATCAAGTTGGTGAGCTCTGACGATCTCCACCAAGCGACCAAAGTGCTGATTTTGGTCGAACAGAATGATAGCCAAGGAGTGATAGATGCTTGTACACACGGTATCATATATTTTACATGGCGAGAGAAGCACGTCTGACTTGCCACAATAGCTCTCGAGGATGACCCCCACTACATCAAAGCTCTCCAACGCAGAGCAGCCGCAAGTGAGGACATTGACTCTTGGTCCTCGCTGGCCCGGGCACAAGAGGGTTAATTTCTCGATATCATTTGATGACTGACAACTTAACCAACTTGCAGATTACAAGCTGTTACTGGAACTCTTTCCGTCAGGTTCGCCCGAGGTAGCCCGCACCAAGAAAGCCTTACAGGCATTGGAACCTCGGGTCCAAGCAGCCCAGAAAAGAGAGACCACCGAAATGATGGACAAGTTGAAAGGTCTTGGAAATAGCATCCTTGGTTTGTTCCTTCTGAGTGCTGACTGCGAGATACTGAGGTCGTCTTATCACAGGGCGGTTTGGGCTCTCCACGGACAACTTCAAGTTTGAACCTAATGGGCAAGGGGGGTATTCCATGAATTTTGTCCAATGACTCGGGGATATCCGGGTGTTCCCCTTTATGACACATGAATGAGCCACTACCATAGATTCATTGTACGGCACGATCTGTGCGTTTCTCTTACCATCATGTAGCTTAGTCAATATATCGTGACTCTGGCGAGAAGATCTTGAACCGATTGAATGGATAGACCTGTTGCAGAGCGTGCGTGATGTGTGCGTGAAAGGACGTAACAGAGCATACCCTTGCGACGACCTTGCCTCTAATAAGTGCCATGGACACGGGTCCGTAGACACGGGAGTCTCTGGAACAAGACGCATTATCACCTGCTATCCAGACATGGCCCTTGGGCACAACGATGTGTTCTGTGGACGAAGCCATCAGACCAGTGGGGTCAACGCAAATAGTGTCTCCAGGGAGTCCAATGACCCGTTTGCATATGATCCTGCTAGGCGTCAAAGGGGACTCAAGAGTAATGAGTTGTCCTCGTGCCAGGGTGTGAGGAAACAGGCGATGGGATAGAATGTTCTCGATAATCATTTCACCAGTAGCGTCGAAAGTGGGCAACATGGACACGCCGTCCATCTAAACGGGGACTGAGAAGCGAAGGGGTGCACCGCAAGGCAGACGACTTACCAAGGAGAGGCCCCCCACATAGTCTCTGAAAAGATGGAAAGCGCATACCAGGTTAACACCCTAAGTAGGAAGCATCAGGACTCGGGGAAGACGAGCAGCAGCGACACGGACATGCAGACATCCCAGCCCGAATTTCTTGAGCCGCGACATGGTGTGAGGGTGTCCATTATGTAATACGCGTCTCGACTCTTCAACCGTATTAACATGCACGATCGATCGAGGGCTCTCTTTCGACTTGATCTTCTACCACCACCATGCCCACGAAACCTTTCAAAATGCCTTCCATAGCGGACATGGACCGCATCACTTACAAATACGCAGAGGAGCTTAGGAAAGAGATGACTCGTCCTGGCGGACAGCCAGAGAAGCTGGATTTCAGTCCAACTCCCGCTTGTTTCCGTTGTAGCACGCCCATAGTCGGACGCAAGGTATCCATCGTATCGCATCTCCCCTGATCACAAAATGCTAATCGTATCTGATAGCCTCTCGTGTGCTCAGGATGCAAATCAGCGATCTTCTGTTCAAAGGAGGTTGGCCCGTCTGGACGTGTACATTAAATAGATTGCTGAACTGCTGCCCAAGTGTCACACAGCTGAATGGAAAAGTGGCAGATTCGGGACGCATAGTCACAAGTTCTTTTGCCCGAAGAACAAGGTGAAATTTTCCGTGGATCAAGGGTGTTTTGTTCCCGCTAATGAGGATAAACATTAGCGTCATATGGAGAAAGTGCCCCTCGTGGAGGCAATCGTCAAGCAGTTTCCCTGGGGCCGCGTAGAGAAAGACGGTACTTTCCCTGAAGATTTCATTTATGCCTTGTTCGGCGTTCTGGGCCACGAAGGCTTTGGGTACTGGAGCACCCCAGGAGGCAGCGCGCCTCACATGGAAAGCTCGGATGCCATCGGTCCTGTCGACGTGACCCCACTGAAAGTTCCTGCACAGCAGGGTTACCAACACGGCTACATGCTCTTGCACAAAGAACACCTTGACGAGAAGGAAGCCTGGAAAATCGAAGAAAGATTGATACCCAAGTTGCACTTTGATCCTGGGACCGAACCGGCGATCGCTTCCTCCGTCGAGATCACGGATTGGAAGTCCTGGCACCAATGGCGCAATCTCCCCATGGAGTCACCCGCGTCCCTTCTCATGCACTACCCCTTGACTGTTTACCAGCTCTTAGTCCACGTTCTGCACGTTACGCATTCTCTGCGAAACTCCATTGAACGTCGACAAATGCTTAATATCCACTACCCAGGACCCGAAATTGAGCTCAACATGCTCCCGTTGTGAGTAGCTGTTGATCACCTCGACATTTGATGTTTATCTTGGTGCCAGATTCTCTGAATTGGCGCTCCTTTTGCCGTATACCGACATCCGACTCACCTTTTACGGGGCTGCGGTGTACAACATCGTGAAGCAAGCGAAGAAAGGTAGCCTTGCTATGAAAGCGAAGCGAAATGAACCAGTTTATACATACAAAAGTCCTTCCTCTATGGGAGGGGGGACAGTGGCTATCTACCTTCATGGGGAACACGAGAACTGGGACCCGCGTATCCCATCTCTGACGAACGACAACCCCGATGCCATGGTCTCTGCCAATGCTGGACTCGTCAACTACAAAGCCTGGCAAGGCGTCATCCTTTACTGTCACGTTGAAAAGATACCCTTTGCCGTCACTGAGTATGCTGAGCAGTCTGCAGAGGTTCAAGTGGACTCTATCCCACAAATACTCCATCATTACGCGTCGTCTTTCTTGCACGGCAACCTGACTACAGACGCTCTGCAGACGCTTTTGAGTCCCCGCTCATATCCCATTGAATTCAACCCATTCCAACGGCCGGGTCAACGATACATCGGGTCAACCCGGTTACCCAACGTTTCGAATGGGTTTACTATCAGAGTTGTTGGAAGCGGTAATGACGAGACAATGGGGGACGTATCGCCGCCGCAGTCTCTCGTCACCCTCGATTCTACTTCCGAGATTCAGGATCTGGTGGAGAGAGCGAAGAATATTTCCCTCAATGGGCTGGATTGATCAATTTCTTGCGAGGACGTGTATTCATTAGTGACTCGATTCGAGTCCTTTCGTCACGAGAGAAAGATGTCCCAGAACTCAACTCGACGGGTGACGCTACGATGAGGGAATCCCGTTAAAATGCATCTGATCGGACTTCCATCTGCAACAAATCTAAGCGCCATGTCTGAACGAGTCCTGTAGGTCGTGTTTGTGGGGAGTTGTACCGATATGTAGTCTACTAGTCGATTTGATTGTAAGAATAGAATAGGGTGCTGATGCCAGTCGTCGTCGATTTTGATGATCCAAGATGTCTTTCAAGCGACGCATACCCTCCAAGCAGGCCACATCATATACTGGCACTCGCGTCTCTCCATCGTCGCCATCTACGATACTGGTCTCTACTGGAATTCCATCGCTCGATGATATTCTCGGTGGCGGGATGCCACTGTCATGCTCGCTGGCTATTCTAGCACCTGACAATCATTCTGCGTACGGCGAGTTGGTACAGAAGTACTTTGTCTCTCAAGGTATCGCAAGCGGCCAACAGGTGTGCATAGTTGATGATGATGGACTGTCCTTCGCGAAAGACTGCATGTGGATGCCGGTGGGGTCCTCGACCAACTCATTCGGTGTCAACGACGACGAGGAGAAATCTGTCCAGAGCGATGAACGGATCAAAATCGCATGGCGATACGAGCGGATGAAGCACTTCCAGACCACCGTGTCGTCTGGTAGAGACTCGTATGCATCTCGTTTGATCAGGTTATCACTCTCATACATCTCACCCACAGATCATCGGACGACTACTGCCACACCTTTGATCTAACGTGCCGCATTCCTGCACCGGTGGTTCAAAATGCTTGCAACACGAAACAGCTCGTATTCGTAGAGGTAAATAGCAGTGGGGATGCCGGAAGATCAATTAAAAGCCTTCTCGGAAGAATTCGAGGCGTCCTGAGTGGTATCCCCTCCGAAATGGGGCCGATTAGGTTATGTGTCCCTGCTCTGGGCTCTCCGCAATGGGGAGATGTAGATCCCGCGGTATGTTGGGCCCATGATTCGGGGGTGCGGAAATATTAATCTTGAAGCACGCAGGGGATTGTGTGGTTCTTGCATTCGTTGCGCCGCCTTCTGCGCCAACATCCGCACGTGTGTGCCAGTGTTTCTCTTGCACCGCATGTTTGTACAGACAGATGGGGTGGGTACGGCTGGGAGGAGAAGGTTGGGTGGCTCACAGATGCAGCTATCTCGATGACCGGATTTGGTGGTGGGTGTCATCTAGTGGAGATTACGGACATGAGGTTAAACACGTCATCCAGCCAACCCATCCCTGGTGGCTGTCTTCCCATCTCACCATGGTCTAGTGCAGGCTCATAAATTGCCAGCGCCACATACGATCCTGCCTGCCAGTGATAAGTACTCGACGTTGCGAGGGCTGTCGTCGTCTGCTGGGGCGAGTGCAGGAAGTGGAGAAAACAATCTTGCATTCAAGTGTACGCGAAAGCGGCTCGTTATCGAGACTATGCATCTCGACGTGGAAGGAGGTGTGACAGAGAGGCGCACTACACTCTCATCGACCGCAATGAGTTTGGGTGTCGGTCTTGCTGACGAGAAGGAGCACCTGTCTGACAAGGGGGGTCGTTCACTTGCGACAGTCCAAGTAGAATTGGAAAAGGCTGTTGATGTCAGACGAGGTGACTCTCAGGCTCGGCTCCCCCTGAATGCCACGACGATAGCGTCCAAGGTGAAGAAGCCCAAGAAGAGAGTAGCTTTCCATTCCGACCAACCCGATTTGTATGACTTTTGACGTCGAGGCGTCTGGCATACCGGGCATAGTGCAGGGACATGCGATAACTGCAAACCTTGATCTTCACAGGGGCCTCGTCGAAGAATTGCGTTGCAGGTTCTTCCTCTCGGGTGATGCAGGATTCTGTCCGTGGTGCCTGGGAGGTCCGAGGATCACTGGGGGCTGTTCTTGGGAGGCCATAAGCACCTCGTCGGACGTTATGGACTACGGCTGTGACAGGGTGGGAAGGGCTGTTCTGCAGCAATGGTCAATATAGGGTCCTGATGAATGTCATGACGATAAAAGACGTCAGTGGTGAGCAAGATGGATTTATGTAACAAGATATAAGACTAGAAAATTGCTGGGGGACTCGGTTGACTCTGCCTGTTCTTGAGCCTCGGCGTCGAACGCCAGCATCGACAACGCATCAGCATCAGCCCCGATATCTGCGTCTCCATGGCCGTGTGCGTTTGCGTGTACAACATATCAAGTGAACATGACATGTTGACATCTGTGTCCAGCACAACCGATATCCCTGCGTCGCTGGTGCCCGCAAGCCCTGCGTCATCGAAGTCGCTCCCACCGATGCCGGGCATCTCTGCACGGACGGTGCTCAGCATGTATGACATGGACGCACATGAGCAGCAGTTGATGGGCCAACCTGGTGAGAACGTCGACCGGTTTACCACGATCACTTTGAGTTCTCGTTGCCTTGTTTCTTGTGCTTGACTACGAGTCCTTCGCTCGACTGACTCCTTCCCCCAGAGCTGGATTTCCTCGGCTGCCCACCCTCGCCCTCCTCGCCCAATTCGGCAGGTTCGCGTCCACGTGCACCAACGCCCGCTGCTGCTCGCGAAAACCACGTCTGGTCCCCCGACCAGTCCACCCAGCCGCTCACCATGGACCATCCCCTCGTCGAACCAAGCCCAACAGCCTCTCCGCAACCCTTCCTTCGCTCCATCCTCGCCCGGTCACCCTCCGACCCCGACGACGCTTCTCCCCCCCGCTCTTTCGCACGCCCTCCAAAAGTCCCTTCCGTCGACCCTTCTCACTTCCCAGATCCTTATCCCCAACGCCTGCCTTACGCCCGCATCTCCGACAGAACATCCTCGACTCTCCCGTCACTTTCGTCGGCCGGCTCGTCCTCTGCGTCGACGCGTTCATCCGCATACACCAGCTCGGGAAGTGCACTGGCAGCCAGCGATTACGGCCACGTCCACATTGCATCAGGTGACGAGGAAATCGGCGTTGCAGTGGGAATCACCTCGGACGATGTAGCAAGGGTCTTTGCTGGCGAGAACCACGCGTCCTCGTTTGCAGGCAGAACACCCATCGACCAGACTCGCTGGTCAGAATATTCCGCCAGTATCAGATCGAGGTCTTCTTCAGTCGGACACATCAATACCCAAGCCCTCCACGAGAACAACCCCCCCAGACTTCGTGAAAATCCAAGCTTCGATATGGGCTGGCAGCCCGTGGACGAGCGAGACGAAGCGGGAATCACGAGTGGCGATGAAACCGACGATCTCTCCGAGGAGGAAGAGACCCCCGATGAAAAGCCTGAAGAACGCACCTCTGCGGTGGTCGTGGCAGAAGAAGGTCGAGCTCTTATCGTCAAAGGAGACGGACTCCCGATCTCACAGCTGAGTGTACAATCGGGTGTGTATGACCCCAAAAGTGCACATCGGATTCATCGCTGAACACCAGCTCCCTATAGGTACAACCCACCTCCTTATTGGGTCGTCCAGCACCCCGAACTCGGTCCCTACTTTCCTCACAGGCGTGTTGCCCCGAATATGTTACACCCTACTGGCCTTGGACATCTCAGCTAATTTCCTCGTCGCCCTCCCTCCTGCTCTTGCTGCTTGCGAGAGCTTGGAAGAACTGAACATCGCTTCAAACCCTTTACGTGTCCTACCCGTCTTTCTGTCACAACTCGTATCTTTACGGGTCCTCATAGCCGATGCAACTGGGGTCACCACTCTTCCGGACTCCTTATGCGGTCTTGATAAGCTGCATACGCTCAGCGTCCGGAGGAATCGGTTGCATTCCCTGCCTAGTTGGCTGTGTCTTTTACCGTCCCTTCAGGAGCTCTATCTAGATGGTAATCCGTTCCAGGGTCCGTGGCAAGCCCTAGTAGATCCCCTTCTTTCCAAGTTGCTCGCACCGCTTACCCCCTCCATCCCTGTGTCTTCCACTCCCGTTCCGCCACCCTCGGCTGGAACGGAAACCGATACGGATGAATCAGAAGCGGCTGGGGCTGATATTGGGGCGAGATTAAATGAAGATGAAACCATCATGCCCTATCGAGCACCTCCGCTTGGTCGTTCGGTCACCTCCCCTGCTATTGTTCCTCCTGTACTCCAGATCTCGGATCGCAGCCTGACACGTACGAGAACCGCTCCTAATAATCGACCTTACAACTCCAAAACGCGTCCACGAGTGGGTACCACTAACGAAGGGCTAAGCTCGGCAAATACACCCCAACATGAAAATGACTCCAAGTTCCCTGCTGACCGTGAACTTCGGAAGATGAAGAGTGCCGGGGAGCTGCGGACAAGCTTGGAACGACCCCGCGAGATGGTGCGACATCCCCCGATAGCTACGCTTGCCCGACCCGCCATGTCCGCCTCCGCATCGAGCTCCAACTTGTTGAGTATGTCCTCGGCTCCACCCGATTCCGACCGACTCGAAATACCAAAACGGTATGCAAGCTTGGGTGTGTCTGCGCTCACGCCAGCCCGCCCCGCCACCCGGCCGATGCTCACGCAGAGCTTTTTTGACGACAAGGCCGAGGTCTCCGAGGCCATGGGGGGGTCGGTCCGCTCATCGGTGGTTTCGCCCTTTTCTTCACCCCTGCGTTCATCGACCGCTTATGATATTGGGTACATGACACCCAGTCCCATGGAACGGCAGAGCAGCCCACGATCTGCCCCAGCCAGAGAGAACAAAGAGAGAAGTGGTCGGTGGGGATTTTTGAAGAAAATGTCTATGGGAAAGATGAGGCCGGACTCGCCAGCGTCTTCTCGGCCGAGCACTGCGTATGGTCGCATCACTCGCCCCGAGGGTTCAAATAGCCCGCTTCCCACATCAGTGACGTCACCTCAAATTGACGTTCGATTCTCAACCACTGGATCTCTGGGTTCCATGCTGAATACGACGCCAATGGTTGCGCTTTCTCCTCCCCCGTTGCCAGAGGAGGAGCCTGTGCCCCCAGCTGCGCCTGCGCTACCGCCTGCTACTGGTGATTTTCTTGCCCCATCACTATCTCCATCACCGACTCCCAGGGCTGCTAAACGCAGAAGCTTCTTACCCATCGATGGCAGCGCTGTGTCGAGCCTGACCATCCCCTCACCGACGTCATTCGTCGCGGAAACGACGGTAGTGGGTGACGCAGAAGATGCCTCCGAGCTGAGTGTCACGCCTTCTTCAGCATTCGCGCCCATTAGCAGTGCAAGCGAATTTGCTGCGCGCCGAGACGAAGAAAAGGCAAAGGAGACATACACACGAGCGCTGCGTTCTGTTATGGCTTATCTGCGGGACATGAATGACTTGAGTTTGTCGCAAGGAAATCCTCTAAGCGTGTACGGAACAGTAGGAGACGAGTTGGCGTCGATAACACGCTCTCGCAGACCAACGGTCATCGACAGGACCTATTCTGAGCCAACTAATGCCATCTCTCGGGCCGCCTCCATTTCTGGTCAGTTGCGTTCCCCCGAAAGCATTGCAGCTCTCAGAAGCGGCACGGCTTCGCAAACCGTAAGCATTGCGACTACTAACAGCAGTGCCTCCTCCGAGGAGAGGAAGTACAAGGATGACAAGGGAAAACGAGCACTTATTATCCGGGAGATAGTAGAGTAAGTGGACGACATCGTACTTCTCGCGACTGCAGTAACCCTATGAACAGGACTGAGAGGACCTATGTGAAGGGACTGCAAGAGTTGGTCGATATTTACATCAAGCCAAGTGCTGCACCCGTCAATCTCATAAGCGGCGTAGGGTCTGGTAGAGAGACCATTATTCCTGCATCTGAGAGGAAGATCGTCTTCAGCGGTGTGGAGGCATTGTTCTCCTTCCACAAAGAAAGTTTTCTTCCGACACTGGAGGCCGCTGCCATTCCTCTGATGAAGAAGCCGCAAGCGGGCGAAGAAATCGATCCAAACGGTCAGTTGTCGGTAGAAGTGACAAGATCGGTGGCTGGCATCTTCCTGAAGCATGCTGCCTTCATGAAGATGTACTCGTCATACATCAAGTAAGCGGTCTTCTGTCGCGTTCGCAATAATCCCGCTAATTCGACTGGCCTAATGATTAGTAATTTCGACAATTCTGTCCAGCGGATAAAACATTGGTCGACTGATCGGCCCAATCCAACGACATCCCCCTCATCCAGCATATCCCCGACTAATGCCGCTCATTTAGCAGGTCTTGGCCTGACCTCAGTTTCAGTTCCTGGATCTGGAAGTACAGTGGACCCGTCAGCGACAGGCGGCGTTCCCAATCTTACTTCAGGTCAGAAGAAGCGTATTAAAACCTTCTTAAAAAGATGTCGAGTGAATGCCCGGCATTCACAACTTAATTTGGAGGGATACTTACTCTTACCCGTGCAGCGGATACCCCGTTACCGTCTGCTTGTGAGTCAACCACCGGTTAAGATCTCTGACAAAATGCTCATGAATCCCCAGCTTGAAGAACTACTTCGAAGCACCCCGCCTGCTTACTCTTTTATGGATGATGCGCTCGATAGGGCCCTTGGTGAGATATCGTCACTAGCAAACAACATGAATGAAGGAAAACGCCAATCCGAGTCTCGACAAAAACTGGTGCAGTGGCAAACAAGAATTCGCGGGAAGTTCCCCAGCCCTCTTGTACAACCTCACAGGTACGGCTTCGCTAGGTTATTCGACACTTTACTGATTCGTCTTTTAAGGCGTCTCATAATGGATGGTCCTCTTATGCTGACGCGGGTCGTCCGCAAGACGGTGGTGTCGTTCGAAACATTTAATGCTCAAGGAGACGCTTCCGTGGTGCAGGTGGAATGCCTGGCACCCGAGTTGACTCCGCGACCGTTGGTTGGTGTCTTGTGCAACGACCTTCTTGTGCTCTGCCGTGATCCGAGCGAAGGCAAAGATCCCGTGTCCTCGGTCGACCTCTGGGCGGTCCTGCGTATGCAGACACTGCCGCAACCGGCTAGCATTGTTCATGGAAATGGTAATTCGCGACGACGACGTTTTGACAGGTTGGCTGATGTGATCCGTATTTGCAGCACTGCGTATTGTAGATAACAAAGCCATATTGTACTTTGATGCACCCTCGCCTTCCGATGCCCTGACTTGGTTTAGAGGTGGGTGGAAGAGCGCTCGTTTCATTGAGACTTGCTGAAAGGTCCTGTCGTTTTCCAGCCATTAACCTTCATATTCCCGCGTCCAAGGCATAGAACTTCTGCCCTCCCTCTGTTCCGCCCAGTGTTCCAACCCTATATCCTACCTATTACAATAGCACAGCTCGCTGGAAAGGCTGGCTTTCGCCTCTGGTCAGGAACCCGTATATGTATATACGATATTAAAAGTTTTTCCTTATCCTCCGCACATTGCACCAGGCTTTCGTTCCACATCTGTGCCTCACTGTATCAGCCGCAATTCCCTTCTCGTAAAGTAATAACATCATAAACTAAAATGGGATACCTACCTGCTTTATGACCGGATACATGTTTGTGAGAGTTGCTCGATGGGTGCATCCGCAGTTCATTGCGCACGGCAGAGTACGGTATGCAGCAAATGAGTGGATAGAAAAAAATATGTACAACAGATTATTATTAGGTAGGCACTCAGGATCACATTATAATTAAATGTTAATGGCTCGACTACATCTGTATGGATTTCGGTCAGAGAAGTCGCGTTCGAGTAGCAGAGAATTAAATACCCACCAGCCAACGCCAGAAAGCCTCGATCCTGTTCTTTGGGGGTGGATCGTCGACCTCGTCAGCCGCTATCTGATCGAGGTCGCTCTTGAAGTCCATGTCAACTGGCCTAATGGGCGAGGTGCGGTAGTAGAGGCGCGCAGCGAGATAGAGAATGGGGAAAAGGACGAAGGGTAAATAGTTGGTAACGAAGGTTGCAGTGTCCCAATGACCCTTGAGGAACACGCTCCATCCGCTGAACTAGTACAGAGGTCAACATGACCTCGCGCGGGGAGATGAAAAAGGGGCTTACGAAGCAGATGATGAATGTCGAACAGCATCCATACCAAGCAGCATAAGGCTGGGACCTCGTGTAGAAGGGTAAAGTTGTGCGGTCGATGCCTTGTCTTTTGAGGCCTTTGTAAAAGCGGAGATATGTGATAGTAATTCCAAACCAAGTCATTAGCCCAGCGACGGAGGTCATGTTGGCAAGCCAAGTGAAGACTTTTCCAGCACCCGACTTCACCGCCATAAAGGCAAGGAGGGTGAATAGAGAACAAAAGATGACACAGAGGTAAGGCAGGCCGGATTTGGAAGTTTTGAGGAAGAACGCGGGGGCGTTGTTGGAGACAGCCAAACCATCTGCAAACATGGAATTAATTGTTGCACTTCGCTCCCGGATTTGCATGACATGACTCACAAAGCGCTCGGGATGATGTGTACAAATCACTGGATGCAGCAGACCAAGCGGAGGTAAGCAGACAAGCGTTGATGATCTGCAAACCGACTCAAAAAGAATGAAAAGGGATCTTCTGAGATGGCCTACCGAAGGTAACACCTTAATGCCGGCGTTCTGCATGGCGATGACAAAGGGAGAAGCTGCAGCAGTTCCCGATTCCAGTTGTAAAGAGGGACTGTTTGAGGGAACAAGAAGACCGATGATAAAGGTTCCCCCAATGTAAAACAGAAGGATACGAATGTAGACACGGCGAATAGCTCTGGGGAGGTTGCGGCGGGGGTTTTTTGCTTCACCTGCAGCGATCTAAAAGGGGCAAGGGGTTAATGGACGAACGATGTGGACGGATGAGCATAGAACTTACGGCAACGATTTCGGTACCAATGAAGGAGAAGGCAGCTTGGGTCATAACGGACCACCAGCCAAGGAATCGGCCTTTTGCACCGGAAATGCCATCGTACTGAACAAAGGGGCCAGGGTTCTTCCAGTAGCGGAAGCCAATGCGATCGCCGTTGGGTCCGCCGCCAAGATCAAGGATAATGCCAAGGATAATGAGACCTGTGATCGTGATCACTTTGATCGAACTAGGTGGGTGTTAGAGGGAGCCAACATGAACAGGGATGGGGCATACGCAAAGATGAATTCGGCTTCTCCATAAGCCCCAGCGCCTAGCATGTTGATAGTGAGGACGACGAAGATGCAAATCGCCACCCAGAGGGCATTGTTCACATTTGGGTGCCAGTAGTCGATGAGAATGGCTGCTGCAGACAGTTCGGCTAAGAGGATATGAGGTGCTTTCGCCACCAATATGAAAGACGTTATTTACCGGGTGCTAATGAAATGATGAGTGAGTTGGCGGGAAAGGGAAGGGAGGACGCGACGAACCAACAATAGCCCAGTTGTACCAATAATTCCAACCCATGGCAAATGAGAATGCAGGGTCGACAAATCGTTCGGCCAGCTTGATGTGGCCCCCAGGGATGGGGAGGAAAGCGATCATCTCACCCAAAGAAATCTGGAGAAATGGGTGTGGGGGACCTGTGGAGACGAGGATAGGTGGACGTGGCGTACCATGACGGAAAAGACAATGGTTCCCATTATAACGTAGCCGAGGAGAAGACCCAAAGGACCGCCGTTGGCGAGGGAATTGGCGGTCCCAAGGAAGAGACCTGTACCGATGACACCACCGATACTGGGGAGGGTGAGGGTGGATACGGAGGCAGGGTGGATGGTGTACAAACCTGATCATCGCGATATGGCGGTTCTTGAGCTGCCTGTGGAGTGGGCCCGGGGCGGAGGGAGAGGCTGGCTCTGCATCATGGAAATAACCTTCAGAATCCTTGTTCTTTTCTGCCATGCCCGACATGACGAAGAGGAGAGGAAGTAAAGACGGGGCATTAGGGTGATGGGGCTACGATGTATATAGGAAACGAGACGTGGCGGTGCCGTGATGATGAGGGGAAGCAGAGGGGAAATCAGACACTCATTCCGTTCCGTTGCCACTGGCAATACAGGAAACATAGCAATCTCAACGCGAGCACACGGCTCTTGGTTCTAGGACACCGCAGCTGATACCTGGAACATCTGATAGCAATCGGGGAGAGCGCAGTTGAGCTCAGCGGCATCTTCGTTGACCCGTCTGCATCCGGGACAGCAGCACCACCGTACGGCATATTCTCTTCGAGCATCCCCGTAAGAGCACTTTTTCTCGGGTACACAGAACAAGAAAAGTACTTACAAACGAATCTCATCAATCAAACGACTCACAGTCTGCCAGCGGCGCAGTGCGCCCATAGTCGCTTATAGGAAAACCACTTTACCCGAAGCACTTGCTGTGGATTAAAAAAAGTTTGCTCGTGACGACTGTCTTTCCAATGGAAACGACGAAAAAGATGAAAGCATTGTGGGCGAACACAAAAGGCTAATTAGGAATAAATAACAAGGACACTCAGCGCCTCCAGACTATCAGGGAAGTCACAAACGTCGACACCATCCTCCAGGCAGGAAGCATGAATCCAAACGGGTCCGGTGCCAAATTGACCACCGTCCCGCGTTTCCGGCATCGCTTGGGAGTCGGTCTCCTGGTAGGTGTGGCCTGCAATGGATTAACACGCGCCCTCTTCCGGACGGGAACAGCTTCAGCACTCGGCCCAGCGCCCCCAGGTCCAAGTTGTGCATCATCATCTCGCTTTCTCTTCAAGATGCCACGGGGCTCTAGAATACGATCGAGGTAGTGAGAACTTCCCCGCGCGTCCCCAGACTGCGCTTGTACGCTCGGCGTCGAAGGATCTGCCCCAAGGGCTCCTTTGCACTCCGATCTTAGGCACTTTGGGTGGGAGCATTGCCGAGATAACTTTGTCCTCTCTCCACAACGGATTATGCGACCGGTCTGGGCATCAATGTGCCGATGGCTTTGGCCACCAAAGGTGACGCGTTTCAGTCTGCGGCGGTCGCCACTAGGAGAGCCCTCCTGCGCATCCATGGTCCGCGGGCCAGTATTATACTTGCAACGTGATGGTTCAGAGGATTCAGGCGTGTCAGAGCGAGCATGCTTCGCGGGGAAAGGCCATGTGGGAGGCAGTTCAAAAGCGTCATCGTATTTCCGCTTCGACCGTATGAAAGCGGTGGTAAGAGCAGCCGTAAGCGTCTCATGGTCACTAGGATCCTTGGGCTCCAAATCCGCAACGATTCCGATGAACTTTTGTATCTCGCTAGCCACAGCAGCCTCAGCCTGTCCAGGGACCACCACACGGTGAGGCGTGTCGTCCGCTGCCTTGATCCAGTCTTCCTTGAAGTCTTGGTAGTGCACCGGGGGTTCCATCACCTCGTCCTCCGGGTCCGATTCGTAGGGGGAGATATACCCAGTCTTTTCTCCATTCTTCCGGCGATCCCACTTTCTCCTCCTTCGCAGATTTCTCCTCACTCGGTCCAAATAAGCCTGGACCTTGTCCGCTTCTCTCTTCCTTGCGCCCTGATAGTCCAGCTTGTACTTGACTTTGCGCATTTCCAGTAAAAACTCCTCCGGCTCGCCGTACTCCAGATCAACTGACTCGTCTGCCGTGATCGCCCGACTCATCCCGAAATCAATGATGGTCACCCGGCCATCCGCACCAATGAGCATGTGACGCAATTCCGGGTCACCATGGAGGACACCGCGTGCATGGATCTTTTCGAAAGCAGCAATGACACGTTCTTTGAGGACGTTGGGCATAGTTGGAGAGGACTCGATCCAGAAGGAGTTGTGCGGAAGTTCCATCGTGACACTGATGGCCTCAGGCATGACGTGCACACCGATGATAGTAGGCACAACGTCCCCTTGGAGCGGTTTCAGATATTGCTCGGATGTGTAGAGGGCGAGCTGTTGAGGCGGACGTTGATGACGGTCATGGACAATTCTGATACACAGCACAACTTACCTCGGAGTGAAAGCCGAACCAATCTTTCTGTCGACTGGTGTTCCATCTGCACATATACATCAGTATTCGAGCAGTCTGGAATCAAGTACGAATACTCACTTCCTGCAAATATATTTTATCTGTTTTCCGGCAATAAAACCGGTATCGATCGAGGCAGAGCACATTAAGCCTGCTGTAGGGTAATCAGAACCATAGGCAGAAGACTCCGTTAGGGGCGAAAACTCACTGCGAAGCGAGAGTAGGGGTTTCGGATCATCTATGGGCAGGCCAGCCGTCCATTCCCATCGTCCATGAGGTCTATACAGAAGCTGATCGGGCGGAGAAACTCCAGGCGTGTGTGGGGTGTCATCGCTGGAGGCGTCTTCATCCTTGGGCAGTGCTGTAAAGTGGACCATTGCCCTGCATCTGTCTTTATGCTCCTGAGGAGGTTTCCACCGCGTCAAGACGGGTTTCTCTGGGGGTGGCTTGAACACCGCTGCAAGGACCTGGAAAAAGACGGAGTTGCGGTCGAAGGGAAATGGGATGAAGAAGTCAGCGGGGAGGATGGTGGGCTTGTCGCCGTAGGAAGGTAGACCCTCGCATGCTTCGTGGGCTTGCGAAGAGTGGTGAGATGAGCCAGCTTCTGACTGCGTGGAGTGTGTAGTAGATGTCATTAGGACCACGCTGCTGCCAGTGGGTGTCGATAGTGTGAGATGTATTCGAAGGGGTAAAGGCGACAAAAGCTCGAGGTGGGTCTGGAGATAAAATAAAGGACATGGTCCCTTGTATTTCAGTGCTTGCGAAGTGCGACCAAAGCGTGTCAAGGCGGTCCAGACATGCAGCAGGTCAAAGCACAGTCCGCGCTTTGAACCACAATAACTTCCTTTTTCGGACAATAGGGGATGGCATCCCTTGTTCTTTTCTTCCTTGCGGGCAACCAGTACACATTACATCCTGCTTCAAATAGTGAATAATACAGATATGCAGTTCCAGTGTGTATAAACATCTATGTATAGGTCCATGTAGCTAAATATAATTAGCAGAATGTCCATCCTCCAGGCATGCTAACCTCCCGTGACTTCTTGCATGGCAGACGGCGTTCCGCGTCGGCCCGCCCAGGCGAGGAACCAGTGCCACAAGGCGAGGTCATGTCAAAAGAGTGGGACGGCAAACGAGGCAGTGAGCAGAATCGGGATTGCGGCACGATAAGTGATTCAGTAGATAAAAACAAGGTCGACGCCACTCGCTGTGTGACTGGCTTGTAAAGGTCGGGACCATCGAACGGCATTGCTGCGCGGAAAACTGTTACATGCCCGCACATAGCATTGGGGGTTCCGTCTGACAAATGCAGTTTGCATTCCTGGTGACCGCAAACCCAGCCATCGTCTCCGTGGCGTAGGTCAAGCCAGCTTCCCATGAATTCGTATGCTTCTATCGTCATCCCTCCAGAAGCACGGTGCGCAACCTCAGGCGCGGCGGTGCATCGCTCAGCGAGCCAAGTCGCCAGAGTAGTAGAGTCGGAAGAAGAGAACGATGCCATGGAGATACGAGAACGTGAATTGTCGACCAGAATAGATTGCTCGGGGCAAATCGCTGCAGGAGTATTGCAAGTGCCCATAATATTATTGTCCCCGGAGGAACGCGGGATATCCTGGATATTGGAGAGTTCCTTGGAGACCTTTTTGGTTTTTCCGAGATGTGCTACAACTTTCTTTACCCCCCTTTTTATGGTATTTTTGAAGCTCTTCCAAGAGCTAGAAACCTTGTCCTTTCTCGAAAATTTGGGTGAATCTGAAAAAGAGTGGGATGTCCAAGGTTCTGGAGCAAGTGCGCCACTACGAGAGCAAGGCGAAGACTCATCAGGAGAGAGAGAGACGAGAGAGGGCGGTGGAAGAATGCGTTGTCGCACAGGTAAAGTCCAAGGCACGTAAGGACTGTTGGGGTGATGGAAAGCAGGGATCCAATGAGGGCCAGCTGGGACTTCCTTCCGAACCTTCCTCACGAACCGTTTGCGAGGCTCAGCGGGAACGCAGAAAAGAAGGGCTGTAGGCGCAGAGGTGGTTGAACGAAAAGCAGAGGTGGGCGTGGATGCAGAGAGATCAATGAAAGAGGGCAGTTGCAATGGAGAGGCAGTCGGGAGCGGTGGAAGTGGTCTGAAGGAGTCGTCGTCGCCGGTCAGAGAATACTTAACACCGCATGGTTGGGTGGTCACTATAGTGGGTAGCTTGTCGGGTCCATCGGATAGGCAGCAGGGCATATTGGACAATGCCGGATTGTCGAATTTCTCTTCTTGGGGGAGAACATCGCTGGGCTGTTATCAACATGAATCAGAGGCGAAACCAAGAGTGTTGCACGATTACATACAATGCGGTTGGAGTTTGTCCTATCCCCCAAGGGGACCCGAGTGGCTCCTTGAGGTTTGTGCTTTGTTATCTTTTTGGTCCTGCGGTGGGGATTATGGCAAATTGGGGCATTATTAGGTATAACTGAGGGTAGTTTAGAAGGAACAGTGATCTTCAAGATCGCGTTGTCGAGACCAGCCAGACGATCTGTGGAGAAGTGGAACATGAAAGAAAGACGGGATAAGAGAGCGAAGAGAGAGCGGAGGGCACACCCAGTATCGGGGGATGGGACAGAAGGAAGAAAGACTCAGCTAGTTGAGGGCGTGTTGTCGACGGCAGGACTCCTTGTATAAACCCATAACGTACACGACAACAAAAGCTAAATCACGGCATTACGTCACTCACTGGCCCTCAAACCAACATCACTTGAGGTGAGGTCTCCTCGAGGCAACTTCACCTCGGTTCGAAATTTGACTAGTTCGATTGTAGAACAGACTTAGATGCAGATACCATGCATATTCACGATCGAGGCAGAAACCTCGGCGCATGGAGCCAGCTCTTTCGAGTTGCAATGGACGTCCTTTGTGACGACGCATCTAGCAAAAGGAACGGTAAGTCCGATGTCGCCGTCATATCACATCCTGATCATAATCTGTTCGCCCTGTAAAACTTTCGTGAGTCTTTCTTCCCAATCACAGTACTTTCCGTCTGGTGATTACAGTTCGAGTCTCTTGTGTCGGCTACTCTAGTCTACCAATTATGAGCAGATTTCTGCTCGGGCTTCTGCTGGACCATGTGAACAAGTATGCAAACCTACGAGGTGCATCATGACCCGCACTGACTCCTCGAACAACGCAGACAGGCTGCACGATGATGCCTGGTCGTCTGTGGGGAGCATCTCTCTGAAGGTGGTTGAGGAACGCCACAACTCACTCGACGAAGTGGTAACATGGTATTATTCGCACAGCATCGGGCAGATTGCAATGCGCTGACCTTTTCATAGCCCTGCGAATGCAAACTTTTTGGATCACGTTGCCCTACCAGCCTTCGACGCGCATGCAACAAACGTTGATAATCAGTTGCGCTCTCTCGAGGTCTTTTTTCTTTCGCGGAGCTTCCCTAAGTTCGTCGCGCGCTTCAATAAGGATACCAGACTGTGCAGTGGCAAGCAGTTGTTTGAGGTGACTCAGTGGAAACAACCTCGCCGCCGCCGCGAGATCCTCCTTCCCAAGTTGGTCAACTGGCCAGACTGGCTGGTCCAGCTCAAGGCTCTGCTTCCAATACCGTCGAGACTGGTAAACGGAGAGGTGAAATGCGATTTTTCCGATGACACCAAGCGTATCTGGTCCGTGGTATTGCTTGCGTTCCTAATCGGAGTGGACAAAACCATTGGGGATGTGACGCTGGCTCGTGATAAGGGCGTTAAAGGGGAAAAAGAGGCCGATCGAGCGATGCTTCAACTGAACGATTGGTGCCGCATGCTTTATCATTTCGTCTACTGGGACGCCGGAATTGTCCCGAGCCCGTTGAAGAAGACGACCATGCTCGACCCCGAAATAGCCAGCAGTAGGTGACTCATTGACGTTTTAGATCAGAGCCAATTGCATTGTCGCCAAATGCATAGCCGTGGATGGTATGTATGTCATCCCGATTTTCATTTTCATCGGGCGGCAGGACTAAAGAAGCCACTAACAGGTGACGAGTCAGCGGAGCTCCGGCTGGAACCAGACGAAGGTAAGGGCGGGCGAATCTTGCGCTATCTGCAAAGGGTCGTCGCATGGCACGAAGCATAGACACGCTCTGCAGCAATAAAACAACTCCCGGACTTCTCAAGAACATGGTAATCGATGTCATCGAGGTACTCCGCTTTCTGTCGTCAGCCATGACACTACCCGAAATCCGCGACGAGTTCTTTGTGCAGTTCCCACATATGATGGAACATCACGAGCCTGTTGTGATGACTCTAGCGGATCATGGTTCGGACGCTTTTCTTGGCTGCGTCCATGCCGAAGCCACTTTCATGGATATCTTGAATTATTATGGCCATTATTCGGCCCATGCAAGCCAAGATGTGGGGATTCAGAACCCACGGACAATGCAACAGGTTGTCCAGCCAGTGCGTTCCTTTCGTCCTTCAGTATCCAACGGACATTCAGAGGATTGTGGCAGAAGCTGGGGAAATTGTGATTGCTGTTAGCAAGAAATGCTGCTGGTGCTGCGATTGGCTCAGTCAGAATTTAGAATCGCAATTCACGCTTCCTGGGACGCATGGCGTCATCTATCCGTGGGACCCCCCAAAAGTTGGTGTCAGCGAAATAGTGCTGAAGAGACTGGAGGATGAGCTATGGAAAAATTTGTATGAAACGGTATTGTGCTACGTCCCAATTTACATGCATCAGTTGTAATGATCCGCCGACGTGGTGTCCCACAGACACACCAGCAGTTAAATCGTCCTGGTTTAGCTTTGCATTTGTCCGTTATGCTAGTGTCAGTAGATTACAGTAAACGTGGTTTTCCCCTCTCGACTAGCCTATCAGTAGGCCATCAATCCTCAGCGGCAGACAGCTTTGTTCTGGTCAAACAATTCAAACTGGAAAGTATCACCACGCCCTAACCACAAGCAAGCAAACTAGTACTCCGTCCCCCTGTCCCCGTTCAAGATATGTCTTGCGCGCTTCCAAACCTGCGTGACAAGCTCAGATAACTGTGTGGAACATAATTCAATGGAGTACCTCAAAGAACCTCCGTCGGTCCGCAACCCTGATACCACGGCAGCTGGTGAGATCGAGCTGCTCGAGCCTCGGGCAGGCATCAATGATGGTGAAGAGTCCAACGCCTCGAGGGCCAGGGTAATCAGCATGAGGGCTAAAGAATGCGAGGAAACGGAACTGACTTGTTATCTTCGTACCCGCAAGTTTAAGTGATGAAAGAGACGAGCAACACGATATGTATGGCGCTGCCTTGTCATCAATACCCGTGTGGTTCAAAATCAGTTCCTCCAACCGCGGTGGACCACTACTGCTTATTTCAGACATCAACCCAGATAAATTTTGTGATTTCAAATGTTGCAGCCCAGAAAGATTGAGATGCTATCACTCTTCGATCAGACTACCCAGATGACTCGATGGGACACATTACCTTGCACCTGCGGCCTACTTTCCGAATAAATTCGGAAAGCGTCTTATTGTTGGTCAGTCCCAACTTGGAGTTGCCCACAAGACTGACTTTCTCCAGGTTCTCAAGTTCTTCCAGTACATCTATGAGGCGATCAAGCCATTCGTCTGTCATGCTCATCGCGGAAGAATTCCCCAAGCCCGCAGAAGAGCCTTGCCCGCTACCAAGAGCTCCCACCGAGAGCGTTCGTAGATCACGTAGCATCACCACTAGCATGAGTAGGTCCGAAGCCCCCATGTTGATAGAAGTGAGCGAAATCTTCTCCAGTGGGGGGATGGTGTACCCAATTGGACGGCGTCGAACGTGCGTAAAGGATATATCCAAACGCTTCAGATTTGGGCAATGGGTTAAGAAGGGTTGCACAGATGCATCAGACAGAGCAAGCTGCCTCAATTTTAGATTTTGCAGGTTCTTGAAAACAATACCCGGAGTTTTGGACAAAGTGTTCAACAACTTTGAAAACCCTTTATCCGTCTGTAAGTGGATGGTATCAATCCAATCAACAGCGGTGAAAGTTTTCATTACTCACCCAGCTGGGGATGCCAGCCACTTTCAAGACTTCCAAGCAAGAGCACGACGTGAGCACTGCGCCAAGGGATACTGGAGTTACGGTCGTATAGTTGAAGTTAACACTAGTCAAGGAAGAACACGAAGCTGCAGCTTTTGCGGTCTTTACACTGACTTGGGTACATCCGCTGTACTGGTATCAGATGGTCGGTCAGCGTACTTGTATATTACACCTTACTGGAGCACGAGGATGCGCAATTGTGGCAGGGATGATATCAATGATGCAAAGAGAGTATCTGAATATTGGTCCAATCCGATCAAGCAAAGTTCGCGAAGGCTGTGATTCCTCGCAATAGATGTGACCGTTTGCTTCTGCACACCAGGCAATGACTGGGATAACTTGATTGTTGGTCCGCGAAGGAAATACTAGTCATACTAGTTTGGTACAAGTGGCATGGCTGCACATACTTGACACTACATACCAACGTGATGAACCCATGCGAGAAGATGTTTGGACAAGAGTCCTGCAGCATGTTGAATAGTTTTGGCACCAACAAGTCGGGGAGGCGTTTCAGCCATAATCTGACATATGTCCAGAGCCGTTCATCAGAAGATAAGGCGAGCACATTTTCCACAAATCGGCGCGTAGCCAGCGACGTTAACATAGGAATTGCATCTCCCCAGGTCAGAGGACGAACAGACAACGCGGAAGCCGAAGGTATTTGCCTTGGTTCCGCTGTTAAAAGGTCATCCTCACTTGCAGCTCCAAAGGCTGGAACCATGTTGCTTCGAGTCCGACCCCTCTTCGTGGGTGCTCCATGTGCGCCGCTTGCTTTACGTTTGGACATAGGGTACTTCAGAAACAGCGTCACAAAGAGCAACACAAGAGTGTCATGTGTTGACCGACTCTCGATTGGGAATTATCACATGAAAGATCAGATTAACCCCCACAGCCAAATACCTCCTACAGCAGCCCCAAGTACCCCTACACTCAGTCTCCACATGAATACTTTCACCTCTTTGAATACATGAGAACGCCGGTATCCAAGTGGCAAGCGGAAGAATGAAGGAATGATGACTATTAGTAGCAAAACATTGAATGGCGGGAAGAAAACATGGCCAGTGTAACGGGCGACTGCATGGTAGAACATTCTCCTGGCTGGTCGCCCCACCACTGGCGTATATCGGTCCCAAGGCTCAGCTGATGTCGCAAAAGACATGTCCGCTGTAGAGAAGCTCGCAGTAACCGAGAAAATAAATGCGAAAACTACGAGGAGGAAGAGGAGGAGAAATGATGTCCGTGTATCCATTGGGACCAGATTGATGACGGAAAAGTGGTATAGTGGAGAGTCAGCGAGCGATGCAGAAGCCAAATAAGAGGTAAAGAACACAGCAGGCAGGAAGAGTGCTATGATAGGTAACAAAAACCGTATCGCACATTGCATTAACAGTGAGGAAAGCGAGACGCCGGTACTGGGATACAGGAGATACGCAATGCTGGGGGGATGGGGGAGATGAAGGGATACCACGTGGACCATGAGGGCAATATGCAAGAAGGTGAAGGCAAGCCATCCCGGAAGCGGCTCTGAGGGTAGTGTGAGGACAAACGCAAGGAAGACCTGGATGTACGACAAAGAATGCAGTGTCCATGGCGCAAACAGGGAGGAGGCTGCCATTGCAACAAGGAAAATCTCACGGGACGTGTACCTCGGATAGTCAAAGAAGACAATGAATGGTGGCGGGTAGAGCAAGTAATGAGCTAGGGTGCCAACAAAAAGTAGATGGCCCAGCAAGTGGAGGAAGTGCATCACCCTGCATGATTTTGTATTTCTGGATGAGACGACTGACGGTTCACCTGGCATGACCAGATGTTCTCACCTCGGTGAAGTCAAAGCATCGAACCGTTGCCACATGTGATACCTTTCGCCATCATCTCGGTAACGAAGCCCGACCTTCCAAGTAGCCATCATAGTGGCTTGAATGACTGGATGAACCAAAAACGCTGGTGGGATGTGTTCGGAGTACAAGCAGTCGATCACTGGCACAGGTTGTATATACCGTGCAACTCGTTACTCGTGGAAGTTGCCAACATACCTTTCGTGGATCGAGTTGAATCATGTTCCAAGGGGAACTCGGACCATAGAAGGGACTGAACTTCCAATAAGGATGGACCCTGGGTGTCTAGGTAGGTAGTCCATATTTCCAGTAATCGTGTCTCTGTCTCGTTCGCTTTGTTTGTAGAAGCTACGACCGAGGTCCATACCACCCTAATATTCTGGCCTGGGATGATGGGGGTAAGCAGAGATCGGTACAAGTGCAAGTAGACGAGGATCAGAAAAGTTGTCCGTTGTTGTTCGCCGAGAGACGTGTCGAGCTCGGGAGGACCATTTTGAGTATGAATGGTGTCTTTCAAGCGGGAAACGGCAGGAAGTATGGGAGGCAAGGGCCCTTCCGTTGGATGTGGGGTTGCATGGTGAAGGAGAGTGGCCCGTTCGTCGAGGCTCATCACAACGCGTACAGATACCACGTGACAGGATCTGTCCTTGCCCTTCAGCCATATGAGCACCCAGACGCCCCTGCTGCAGACTATCGAGCCGGACGAGCTGTCCACCGAGAGGAAGCCAGACGCTTCTTCTCAACATGCACAGAGCTCCGCAACCAACGCAATGGCCTCAAACCCTAATGACGCGGAATCAGGTACTGCGTCCTCGTAGTTTGACCCTGGCATGCAGCTCACGCACACCAACCAGCCATTGTTGGTATTCTGAGACAAGCTGAGACTTATTTTTGATCGTCGTATTCGACGGCCTTCCTAATACGCACTGCAGTCTGCACACCCTGCCGTCCTGTTCTGCTTGTATGTCTTCCGGGTGGCGGCCATAGCGGTTTACATTCTTTGTGGTCTCTTCACCGACAATTATGTGTTATCTGTACGTGGTGCTTGGGTGTTACCGTGCAACAGACCATTTTGAATACCTGCACACAGACAGTCGTCGTTGTCGTGCTCCTCGCCATGGATTTCTGGAACTGCAGGGTGGGTGCACGCATGGATCCTCACCCATTTCATTTCCCTGATAATTACTTAAGAACGTTGCTGGCCGTAGACTAGTAGGGCTGCGGTTCTGGAATCAGGTACGTTCAGTGGTAGCCCTTCTGGCCCACTCACAAATGAAACCTAAGATTGACGAAGACGGTGAAAGCTATTGGGTCTTTGAGAGCAGAGATGTGGGTCTACTCCGTTTTTTACGCGATCTCCGGAACCTTGTACTCACCGCTCCAATGGTCCACCTTTGCCAGCCTTCTCGTCCCGCAAACCCTGTGGATTCAAAGTAGGTATTTGGACCCTGTCAGTTAGGGTACTGATGTCGATCCCGTCAAACAGGATGTTTTGGGTGCGCTTTCACGCTATTAAAACACCGTGCAGCACAACCAACTGGCACCTGTTTGCGTACGCTCTTTTAGATTGCAATCTACGCCTTTCCCATGTGCTGGCTATTGCTGTTCGTGATATCCATCGTACGGTTCAATCTATCGTAAGTCCCCGGGATGAACGGTGCACTTCGTCATTCATATCTCTAGGTTCATACCGATCGTGATTCTTGCACTGGTGTTCAATATCACAAATGCAGTGGGGTTCACTTATGCGTAAGGTCAATGATTTCTGTCTCTTCCCATGTTTAATAAGCCATTGTTCAGTGATAGAGATGCTAAGCAACGCTGGGCAAATACTGTAGCTGGAACAGGATGGAACATGGGTGGGTTTGGTGGACGGATTTTGTCAGGCGTTGTTAGAAACAGCATTGGCAAAGTCTTTGGGTAGACTGGCCCTCTAGTTGGTACTAGGTGACCTGCATATCGTTGGCAATTTTTCTTTTTGGCGCTGACAAGGAAGACAAGGGCAAGAAAGGCGAAGTGTGGGTACTACTACAAAGAGTGCAAATGCTTGCAATCGAACGCTGTACGAGGTATTACAAACTAGCGGTGAATATCAAGTCCAGCACATGAAATGGCAGATGAAAGGCTACTACACACAACAGCGGCGACTGGCAACCACAACCTCTTCTCGTCATATCAGTTCTATTAACGTGTTACAGTTGGCACGCCACAGCCGCCCACTGATCCTTATTCCAGGCCAACCCAGCCTCGTGCATCGACTCGTGAGTATGCTGTGGTTGGAGCGACGGACGCGCCAATTCCTATGAATGATTTGGTGCGACCTTTTGAGGAGCTGGTTGCCACGTGGGGCGTAGCTTGTGATGGAAACGGGAATGCATTGGTATGCACGTTGGATGTAACAGTCATAGTGGATGGTGTACGCATTGCGGTCGCGATTGTGGGAGATGGCGGAAAAACGAACAATGTTTGTGAGGGTGCCGCAGATACAGAGGATCGGGGTGGTGTCGACTGTGAGGGAAAAACGATTTGACTCAAGGGACCACGAAGTTTGAGGGCGGAAGGCACACGCCTCCGAGATGTTTGTGTGCGCGGAGGTCGACCAGATGGATCGTTGTCCTGGACAGCGACAGGTGTAACGGGTGAGGGAGGAACGGGAGGTAACACACCAAGGGGAGGTGGACGTCGCTTAGTTTTTCCTGGGGCAGTCTTGACGAATGGACGAGACAAAGATAGCCGTGTAACGTGGAATGAGAGCTTCGTTGGGGGAGCGGAGGGAGCAGAAGTAAGATGTCTGCGAACAGGTAGTGGGCGAGCTGGAGAAGTATTTGATGTTAGAGGAGACCGTGCATCGGACTCGCTTGGAGAACCAGGAGATTCACTGGAGAAAGACGGACTCCGGCGCGGCTCTATCGTGTCGTCAAAACCTCCACCCACTCCTAGTAGATCTGCCTCTTCATCGGCCTCGACCAAATTTTCGCTTAGAATACTCCCCATGGTGCTATGTACGCTTGCGACGGAACCAGTCCGCTTGCGTACATAACGGTTTCTCCGTGCTGAGCCCATGCATAACCCTGATGAGATCGAAGAAGTTGATGGCTTACGCGCGATGCGTTCCTCCATTGCACGATCGAGATCCTTTGCCTCCTGTTGAATGGTCTCGCTATCCCGATCATCACAGCCTTCAGCTGCGAAAGCATCTCGGCGGCGACTCCATTCCCTTTCCTCCTCACTGATCGATGAAGATTTATCTGATTGTGCAGGGGAGGTGTTTCCACCTTGAAGGGTCTTCTCGTAATCGAACAGTTGATAGATAAGGCTGTGAAAGGAGGTTGGAAATTAGGCATGTGTTGCAGAAACATGCTTGCTTACGACATGTTGGGTCCCACATGCCTACTCTTCTCCTTCACAAACGAGTAAGCAGCTTGCATACCTTTGAGCTCCCATACTTGTGGTGGCACGAGAGGGGAACGTGTAGCAGCAGCACGCATTACGATCGCGATGACTAAAGTTGCTGAGCGAGATATGCCACATTGACAACTAAAATGGACAGTAAGACAGGGGGGATGGCATGGACGAGCTACATACTGTATTAGGACACCCTCGTTGCGAGCAAGGGCTGCGTCGACGAAAGCCATGGCGGTGGGAAAGCCGTCATCGACCAGGTGCTTTTCGCCGTGAGACCACTGGAGTTTGAGGTAATGCATTCCGGGACGACCGGACGGGAGATGTGGAGGGTAATAGGTTGACTGTGGATCTCTTGTGCTAGAAGCAAGGTTCGGGGTGGATGCGGATTGGCGGAGAGGCTGGGGAGCTAAGTCGAATGGGGAAGTGACTTCCTTCGCGACGTTGAGGATGGCCTTGATACGGCGCTGAATGAGGCCAGGCCAATCACGAGCATTGTCTTCGGAGCCGAGCCAGACGCCGGGAAGAATCTGTATAGGGCCGTCGAGATAGGGGATGGTTGGGGAGCCATCTTCATCCCTTCTGTGGAAAGCGGACGTCGTCGCATTGCTGGGAAGGGATAGGATAGATGGACGCCTGGGCCGCGGGGTGGGGAAGAAGGGCTGAGAGTCCAGGACGCTCGGAGGAGGAGAGAGCGGGGAGAGGAGGGAGTTGGTGGATGAATCTGCGGAGGGGAGGTTTATGGACAGTTTTTTCATGTTGCGTAGCGAGCGAGGCTTTTGTAGAGGGTGCAAGGGAGTCGCGGGGAGGTCAGAGGCAGTAGGGGAGGACAGGGTTGAGTGTGAGGATGTGTCGTCGAGTACGAGGGGGTTAATATTATGTTGGGGAGTGTGGATGCGGAGGGCTGTGGGAGGACATCTTTTGCGTGGCATGGAGACCTGGACCTCGTCTTTCATCGATTGGATATGAATTTTGCCACGACCAGCGTTCAACGGGCTTGAGCGACAAGGACGAGGAGGAGGAGGCAGAGGAGATTTGAACTGCCATGGCGACTGCAGAAACAAGCGCCCACACATGTCTCAACATTGCCTCTTCCTCCTCTCTTTCCTCGTCACCTTTTCGATCCTGTTCTTGGGCTCGCGTGTGCTCAACGCCAAACTCAAGGAGGCTGGCTACGACATCTCGAGATTGGTCCTCATTGGTCTCGAACCGCACGACAATACCACGCCCAAGCCCAACACTACTATGGCCTTCAACCCGGAATATACCCAACTAATTGCCCTGGCACTCACCATCGCCAGCAGCGCTTTCATCTACTTCAAATTTATTTCCTCCAGTAAGTTCCGCATCTCATTCATCTCTCGCCCTCCATCAACACCCCGTATAGAACGGAAGCCAGTCCTTGACCCCAAACTTTGGCAAGAATTCACCTTGGCAAAAAAGCTCGTCGTGTCGCCCAATACCGCCATGTGCCCACTATTTTCATCCCCTTCTCCTCCAAACAACTAACATAGCTGCTTAGCTACCGTTTTGCTCTCCCCCGTCAGGACGACGTTCTTGGTCTGCCCATCGGTCAACACATCTCCATTTCTGCGGAAATTAATGGAAAAGAGATCGTTCGCAGCTATACTCCCACTAGCAGTGACGACGACCTAGGCCACTTTGACCTTTTGATCAAGGCATGTCACTTTTTCACCGCGTCCTATTTCATACCCTGACGAAGATGCCCAGTCATACGAGAAGGGTAACATCTCTCGTTACGTTTCTCTCCTGAAAATCGGTGACAAGGCTCGAATTCGGGGCCCCAAGGGTTTTTTCAAGTACAGCCCTTCCCTGGCGCGCGAAATCGGAATGATTGCCGGAGGCACTGGTATTACCCCCATGCTGCAAATCATTCGTGCTGCATTGAAGAACCCTGCGGACAATACTCGCTTGAGCCTCATCTATGCCAACGTTAACGTAGAAGATATCCTTCTTAAAAAGGAGCTGGATGACCTCGTCGCTGCACATCCCCACCGGTTCTCGGTATACTATGTCCTCAACAACGCCCCACAAGGCTGGGCAGGCGGTGTTGGCTTTGTCACCAAAGAACAGATTGATAAATGCTTGCCTCACACTGCCGACGATATCAAACTCTTGATGTGTGGTATGTGTTTACCTGTGTCGTGGTTTCAGTCGGACTCATGAATACCACCTAGGCCCACCACCAATGATGACTGCCATGAAGTATGTAGTCCCTTTTTTATATACAGCGCAGGTCTCATCCCTCCCAGGAAGCATCTTGCTGAACTCAACTTCCCTGCACCGCGCACGGTCAGCAAGCTCGAGGACCAGGTAACGATTCCCTCTGGACATCACACGAGTCTGCTGACCAACGTTGCCAAGGTCTTTGTTTTCTGATTCGGAGGGGTTGACGCTGTTTAGATGTTATTTGTGTTTCTCCACGTCCCTGTCATAGAACGCTAGTGAACGAATCCGTATAGAATAATTTCAATCCTGGCCCGAGTATCTGAATGCCAACCACTGGTCCGAAGGTTGAACGTTGGCCAGTGATCACCACCAGGTCAATTTCAAATTTTGCTCCTTTTCGTCCGGACCGTATGCAGGTGTTGTAGGGGAGGCCTCGCACGAGCAGGGAAGGAGGCGCCTGGAGACGCCCGAGATTCACTTCACGTGTCTCTCGCTCCTTTCATTGGGTATAAACTATGTTTGATACTAAGCTAATGGGTCAGCGAGGGGCACGATACACGGGACAACTCGCTCTATGCGAGGCGTGATCGGGTGGTACCGACACTGTGAGAACCAAATCAGGTTATTTTCACTTCGTCAGTGGTGATAATCGCTTTTCACCCATTTACCTGGGGCTTTGGGAACGGGTGAGAAAAGGGGTGATTTGAGATCACCCAGAGTCTGGGTGATCGAAATGGTGCGGGAAATGTCGGGTGATTGAGCTAGTTAAATTCACCCTGTAATCATCATGGCGAAAATCACTTCAACTGTTCTCTGGGTGATATGACAATGGTTAATTTCACATGACAAATTTGTCCTCAAAATCACCCTTACTCCCGACAGATAAATTAGCCAGTATATCACCCACTTTGTAAATAGCATAATCTTGCAAGTACAATATGATCATAGTTAAACAATTAGCTAGTATAGCATGATGAGTGATCAGATGACAACTGCTGCAACTCCAAGAGTTCCAGCTTGCGCTTCACTTCACACCTCTTTTCCTTGGCATCCCATTTGGCATTCATGAGGCATCTAAGAAATTTGGGATCAACCCAAACGAGTCACTGCTTAAGCTTTCTGTCGTGCTAGTCAGTAAGCTCATCAGCTGAGCACCACAACTCCAAGATGGAGGCTACTCACCTGTGGCCAATGGAAGAATTGGTTGAAGAGGACATGCTCTCATTCATTTGGTTATCAGTGGCAGACGCAGCAATATCACGATCCTCCATGAGCAACGTTTTTGAGATTGATCTGGTGTGACTATGTAGTTAGTCATTGCTGCGACAATAGGAATAGAACATACCGTTTCAGCATAGGAAAACCACCAGTGTGTTTAGCTCCTTCCATGGCTGTCATGGAGTGCAGTGGTGTATTGAAAGACCAGCTGACCTGCGACAGCAACTTAGTGCAGAAAATTCGCAGTGGC